>JAEEGL011320904.1_pt1 | contig 17248 bp, 10 predicted proteins | sample 9134231 | NCBI WGS metagenome assembly JAEEGL01 (sample SAMN16246548, study PRJNA631951) | gut metagenome | biome: gut microbiome; feature: rumen; material: fiber-attached | host: Bos | place: Iran: Karaj | collected 2018-10
CAGATTATTGATACTGTTATGGGCTGGGAAGACGGCACTAAGATGCAGATTCTCGCTCCGGTTATCCGTGGTAAAAAAGGTGAGCATCAGAAAATCATAGAAGATGCAATTAAATCCGGCTTTGTACGTGCCCGAATTGACGGTGTAATGGCTGAACTGGAAGATTCCATCAAGCTTGATAAACAGAAAAAGCATACAATCGAAATTGTTGTAGACCGAATTATAAAGAGCGACGAAGTAAGAAGTCGTCTTGCAGATTCAATTGAAATTGCCCTTAAAAATGCAAATGGAATTGTAATTGTAACCCGCCGCGTTGGCGACAAGGACGAAGAAGTATTCTTCAGCCAGAAAAATGCCTGCCCGGACTGCGGTATTTCCATTCCGGATTTGCAGCCACGACTCTTCAGCTTTAATAATCCGTTTGGAGCCTGCCCTGAATGTACCGGCCTTGGCGAAAAAATGGAGTGGGACTTCAACAAAATTCTACCAGACCGTTCTCTCAGTTTTAACGAACGTGCTTTCCCATTTTTTAATCCTGACAGCGAGTGGAACCACACTATGTTCCAGGCTGTTGCCGATGCAGAAGGTTTTACTCTTGATACTCCAATCAGCCGCCTGACTGCCGAGCAGTTTGATTATCTCTGGAATGGAGATCCTGAACGCAAGATTCACTGGATTTACAAAAAACAAAGCGGTGAAGGTTATAGTGAATATAATCGCCCATGGCCTGGAGTATTAAATGAAATGAAGCGCCGTCACGCAGAAGCCTGGGGCGATTCAATGCGTGCCAATATAGAAGAAAAGTTTATGAAGGTAGGCCACTGTTCGTGCTGTAACGGACAGAGACTTCGACCGGAAGCACTCGGCGTTACAGTTGGTGGTAAGAATATCTGGGAACTCTGCTGTCTTTCTGTTGCAGATTCTATTGAATTCTTTGATAAACTCGAACTTACAGAAAATGAACAACAGATTGCAGTTCAGATTCTAAAAGAAATTCGTGCACGTTTACGCTTCCTCCGCGATGTAGGTCTGGACTATCTTACTATGGAGCGTGCTGCAGAAACCCTCAGTGGTGGAGAAGCACAGCGCATCCGTCTTGCAACTCAGATTGGTTCGGCACTTTGTGGCGTTATGTATATTCTCGATGAGCCTAGTATTGGACTTCATCAGCGTGATAATCAGCGTCTTATAGATACTCTGCTCAGCCTGCGCGATAACGGTAATACTGTAATTGTAGTAGAACATGATGAACAGACTCTGCGTACTGCAGACTATCTTATAGATATTGGCCCTGGAGCTGGTGTAAACGGCGGTCAGGTTGTTGCGGCTGGTACTCCGGACGAGGTTGCAAAGGTAAAGGAAAGCCTTACCGGACAGTATTTAGCCGGAACTCTAAAAATGGATATTCCAACTTCACGCCGCACCGGTAACGGAAACTTTATTAAAGTAAACGGCGTTACAGAGCACAACCTTAAAAATGTAAGTATTCAGATTCCTCTTGGAACATTTACCTGTATTACCGGTGTAAGTGGTAGTGGAAAATCAACTCTTATGAGCGATGTTCTTTACCCGGCACTCAGTAACCGCATTATGCGTACAAATTATGATGTAGGTGAGTGTGAAAGTGTAGAAGGCGAAAAGTTTATAGATAAAGTAATCAATATTGATCAGAGTCCTATAGGACGTACTCCGCGCAGTAACCCTGCAACTTATATTGGTGTTTTTGATTCTATAAGAGACCTTTTTGCAAGTCTTCCAGAAAGTAAGGCACGTGGTTATCTTAAAGGCCGTTTCAGCTTTAACGTAAAAGGCGGACGTTGTGAAGCATGTCAGGGCGCGGGTGAAAATGTAATCGAAATGAACTTCCTGCCGGATGTATACGTTCAGTGTGAAGTCTGCGGTGGTAAACGCTTTAATAAAGAAACTCTGGAAGTTACATATAAAGGTAAATCAATTAATGACGTACTCAATATGAGTATAGACGAAGCCTGCGATTTCTTTGCAAGTATTCCTCATATTTCACGTAAGCTTGAAACAATGAAATCTGTAGGACTTGGATATATTCAGCTTGGACAGAATGCGCTCACACTTAGTGGTGGAGAAGCACAGCGTGTAAAGCTTGCAAATGAACTTGCCCGTGTTTCAACTGGAAAAACACTGTATATTATGGATGAGCCTACAACAGGACTTCATTTTGCAGACGTTAAACAGCTGATGTGTGTTATACAGAGACTTGTTGATCAGGGAAATACAGTTGTTATGATTGAGCACAACCTTGATGTTATATGTCAGGCAGATTATATAATTGACCTTGGTCCAGAAGGTGGTTTCCGAGGTGGTAATATTATAGCAACAGGAACTCCAGAGCAGGTTGCCGGTGTAGAAAAAAGTTACACCGGTCAGTTTATAAAACAGCAGCTTGGGATTTAGTTTTAGTATTATAGGTTTCAGGTGCCGGGTTTCAGGATTTTGATGTTTAAGAGAATCTTTTTTGCGACAGTTATTTTTCTTCTCTCATCGCTTCCATTTTTTGCACAGGATAATGACGAATCTGGAATAAAAGAACCTGAAGTAACAGTAATTACAATTAATAACGCAAGACAGTCTTCCTATAAAAAAGATAAAGAATCTGGAAATGATTGTATTATCCTTGAGGGGTCGGTTTCTCTTACTGTCGAAAAAGGTTCTACATCTAATGAAATCAAAGCAGATAAAATAGTCTATGACAGAAAAACCGAAATGCTTTATGCAGACGGTAATGTCGAGATTATTATGAAATCCGGCTCCGGCGGAAAGAATTCTGCTTCTGCAACTTCCCTTATAATGAATACTTCAACTCTTGAAGGTATTTTTGATGATGGAAAAATAGTTCAGCAGCAATCTGATGCACTGAATTTGCCTTCAGGTTCAACTCTTATTGTTTTTTCTGAAATGTTTGGAAAAGGCAATGAGAACGTAATAACCTTTAAGAACTCAAGTCTGACATTCTGTGATGAAGATCCTCCGCACTGGCATATTGATGCAACCCGTACATGGCTTCTTCCTGGTGGAGAGTTTGCTTTTTTTAACGGTCTGCTTTATGTAGGTGTTGTTCCGATTTTATACTTTCCGGCTTTTTACTATCCTAAGGATGAACTGATTTTTAATCCTGTTTTTGATTATAAAAAGCGAACTGGATACTCTGTGCAGACAACAACTTATTTGTGGGGACGCAAACCTCTTAACAATTCTTCAAGTTCATCGAGTTCTTCAAGCTCATCGGACAATTCTTCTGCAGAATCTCTGAAAGCTGTTTATAACTTTGTAAAGCCAAGTTCATTAAAAGATCAGGTGCGTGAAGGTCTTGTACTTCATAATCTTGATACAGATTATACCGGCGACTCATCTCATTATGTAAAATTCATGGCAGACTGGTATTCAAATCTCGGATATCTTGTTGGATTTGATGGCGTATTAAATCCACTTCCTTCATATATTTCAAAATTAAACTTTAATGCTTATCTTGGATTCAGTAAAACAATATTCAAGCAGTCTGATTCAAATCTGACATATTATCCGCATTCTCCAAATGGCGTTACTTATAGGGATGATTCATCCTTTCTCGGCTTAAAAATGCCTTTCAGATATGCGGCAAATGTAGCTTTTGAGCTTTCAAAGCCATTCAGATTTTCCCTGTCTTTACCTGTTTATTCAGACCCGTTTTTTTCTTATGATTATATAACGAACAGAAAGGAAACTATGGACTGGATTTCCTATCTTCTTGATACGGCAAGCCTTGCTTCAAATACAAAGCAGGATTCCAGTTCTTCAAATGAAGTATCTTCATATTCATGGAAGATTTCTGCATCTTATTCACCGACAATACCATCATTCTTAAAACCATATATTTCTTCATTGTCACTTTCATTGAACAGTTCTGTGAGTATTTCGTCACGTTCTACTGTTTTCTCATATTCTGAGGGTGGACAAACTGTATATACTTATGATACCGATGCATATGAGTCTGCCTGGACTACATACACACCTACGAGACGTTTTTATTATCCGTCTTTAGTTACACCGATTACTCTGGGAGTGACAACTTCGGGAACAATTTTTTCATGGCCTAAGAAAGAAACTGCAACAACCGCACCATCATACATAATCACTCTTAACCGTCCAGACGAGTTGAAAACAGAAAAACAACTGGAAGAAGAGAGAAAAAAGGCTGAAGAAGAAGCAAAAAAGCAGGCTGAAAAAGAATCTGGAAAAACTGAAACTTCAGAGCCAAAGAAAGAAGAAAAAGAAACAACTGAAGACGAAAAATCTGAGGCATTTAAATACTATCTTCCGGAACTTGAATACACTGCAGTCAAAGAAACTGTAAATGATGGAATTTCTTACAACCTATCTTACAATGTCGGTTTCAATATGACTACACAGATGGCATATTCAGACAAGAATCTGCGTACTTCAAATGATTTTAACTGGAATAATATCCGTTCTTCCATGTATAACATAAAACTGCCGTTGTCTCTTACAAGCTTGTTTAATTATGGCGGAAACTTTTTCTCTGTAGAAAATAAACTTTCTTTTTCTCCAGTTTTCCAGCAGCACAGTTATATTGCTGTAAACGATGAATACGGTTATACCGAAACAGAAGCAAAAAAAATCAGACTTTCAGATATGAGTTCTGAAACCCGCGATTTAATTAATACTAATTCTATAGTTTTCAAACCTCTGCTTTATAATTCAATTTTCAGTGATTCCAGTTTGTCGTGGAATTCTACAATCAAATTATATAGAAGAAATTATAACGGCGATTCAGAAAATCCGGATTGGGATGAACATTTTCTTGACTGGTCTGATGAAGACTGTATAACCGTTAACTCACTTGCTGCAAATATTAACGCAAAAGAATTTAATAACAAATTTACTCAGTCATTGCGTTTTGAAATGGTAATGCCTCCTCTAAAGAAAAAATATACAGCTTCATTAACACTTGGAGTTCCTTATGCAAGTGCTTCTGTAAGTACGGGTTTTGAAGAGGTAAGGACAAGTACCTCTTCATCTACTAGTACAAGTACAACTCAGACAGATCCAAATAAACAATGGAAAAAATCTCCATTGGCACAAACCCTAACTCTGAAATTATTTGATTCAAAGCTGCAGATTTCCGAAAGTTTTACTTATAACCTGGAAGATAATAATCCCGACAGTTTAAAAATTTCTGCATCTATGTTCGGACTTCAGCTTTCATATTTACAGTCATATGTACTTGGCTATGATTTTAATTCACTAACCGGCTGGAAGATTCGTGAGGAAAAACAATTTCTTCCATATTCATTCTCTCTGTCATATACCTTGCCTGCAAAGACATATTACAGATGGTTTAACAGAGTTTCATTTGCTATTGGAATTAATACAAGTATTGTTGCTGATCTTTTGAGACCTACAAACAGCTATTTTACCTTTGTTCCGTCAATAAAGTTTAAGATTCATGAATTCTGTGAAATTACCTTCTCGGCTTCTATTAAGAACTCTATCCTTTACTGGTACTTCCATAATGATGATGGTGATTTATATAGTGAATGGGGTGGTTTCCCAGGAAATATTCTGAAAGACTTAATCGATTCCTTCAGATTTGATGATGAAGAAAAACGACGTAATTCCGGATTTAAACTTAAATCAATTAATATGTCTGTTACTCACGATCTTCATGACTGGAAAGCAAGCATGACAATGAAGATTGAGCCGCGTATTATTACACAAAATGGAAAGAAAATGTATGACTTTAAGCCATATATTACAATTGGTGTAGTCTGGAATCCAATGGAGAGCATGAAAACTAAGATTGTTGATGAATATGGCGAATGGAAACTTGAATGATTGACAATAATCTTTTCATAAATAATAATATTATAAGAGGTTTTTTTGAACGAATATACTATTGTAGTTCCAGATAACGACGTGCTTTCCTGTGTTTGTGGAACTAATGATAAAAATTTACAGCTCATAGAAGAACATTTGGGAGTACCTGTCTTTACAAAAGGTAATGAGCTTTCTGTTGAAAATGCAGCTCCTGAAATCTGTCAGAAATTTCAATTTATCGTAGACCGGATTATTGATGAGGTTCAATCCGGAGGAAGAAACAGCGACGATATAATTTTTACAGTTCTTAATACAAAACGCAAAGTAAATGCAGAAGAAATGGTGATAATGGTTCCTGGGGCAGTACGCAGAGTATATCCGCGCACTCAGGGACAGGCAGAATACGTAAATTTATTACAAACCCGTGATATGGTATTCTGTACAGGTTCTGCGGGAAGTGGAAAAACTTATCTTGCTGTAGCAGAAGCTTTAAGACTTATACTTACACATAAAAAGACAAAGCTTATTATAACCCGACCAGTAGTTGAAGCAGGTGAGAGCCTTGGTTTTTTGCCAGGTGATCTTGAAGATAAAATAGATCCGTATTTGCGTCCATTACGAGATGCAATGGAGACAATTCTACCGCCGGAAAGTGTAAAAAGACTTTTTGAGGCAGGAATTGTAGAGGTTGCTCCTCTGGCATATATGAGAGGACGAACCTTAAATAATGCTGTAGTTATTCTTGATGAAGCTCAGAATACTACCTGTGCACAGATGAAAATGTTTCTTACCCGTATGGGAGAAAACACTAAGGTTTTTGTAACTGGAGATCCATCTCAGATTGATCTTCCTAAAAAAGTTACCTCGGGATTAATGCATTCAATTAGTATATTATCTAATATAGAAGATATAGGATTTATGGAGCTTACTGCAGAAGATGTAGTAAGAAATCAGCTTGTTAAAAAAATAGTAAAGGCGTATGAAAATGAAAAGGAATAATTCCGAAAAAGACAATAAAAAGCAAGGTGTAATCAGTCTGCTGATAAAAGGAACTGGAAGATATATAAGAAAAAACTATCCGTTCCTTATCCTGTTTTTTACAGGCCTGCTTGCAGTTTCAGCATTAAACTTTGTAAAAATCAGTACTGCCCAGACAATTGCTAATTTTTCTTTGAATGATTTTGAAATTGGCCAGATTGCAGACAGAACAATTATAGCAGACAGAAGTCTTCCTCCTGATAATCTTGATCCTGTAACAGTTACAAAGGGTGAAAAGATTATAAAGAAAGGTTTTTCAATTACAGAAGAAGGTTATGCAAAGCTCAAAAAAATGTCTGCATCTCCTCTTTATATCGATTATCGTGCATTTGCAAACAGTGAACTGTATTTGCTTTTGCTTTCAATAATGTGGTATTTACTTTTTACTTTTATTTCTGTAAATCGAAAACTTTCATTTAAGGAACCTTTACTACAGGTAATTTTCTTCCTTGCAGTTTATGCGGTTACAGCGTTCTGTGGAAAGTTTACTATCTTCTCAAGTCCTTATAGTATCTGTATTGCAATACCATCAGCTTTGTTCATTATGATAGTAACAATACTTTATGGAAATCTTTCTGCATTACTGCTTTCAATCGTAATGTCCATAGGAGTATTATGTGCTACCAACTGGCAGATTCCAACCTTCCTTCTGACACTTGCATCTTCTTTAACTGCCGCTGCAATTGTACGAAAAATTGAACGTCGTCTGGACCTTGTTTTTGCAGGCCTTATGATTGCAGTTTTCAATATTGTTTATGTTCTTTTGTTCTCTGTAATCTTTAACGAAACTTTTGAAGAAATGCCAAAGCTGATGATCGGGCTTGCAATCAATGGATTCCTTTCTGGAATTTTAACACTTGGTTTCCTGACACCGCTCGAAATCATGCTTAATACTGCATCAGTTTTCCGTCTTATGGATTTAAGTGATACAAATACACCTATTTTTAAGGCAATGCAGATTCAGGCAAATGGTACCTATAATCATTCGATGATGGTTGCTCAACTTGCTGAGGCCGGCTGTCGCGAAATTGGTGCTAATGCTCTGCTTGCCCGTGTTGGTGCTTATTATCATGATATTGGAAAAATGGATCAGAGCGAATACTTTGTTGAGAATCAGGTAAACGGAATGGAAAATAAACATAACGATCTGAACCCGACACTTTCTGCCTCTGTTATTAAAAGCCATGTACGAAAAGGTGTTGAAAAAGCGCGTCAGCTGCACCTTCCTCAGGCTGTAATTGATATTATTGCAGAGCATCATGGAAACAGTATTATTGCATATTTTTATAATCTTGCTAAAGAAAAAGATCCTTCTTTGGATGAAGATGATTTCAGATATCCTGGAATACCAGCTGTAACAAAAGAATCGGCTGTTGTTATGCTTGCTGATACAGTGGAAGCTGCATGTCATACTCTTGATAACCCGACATCTCCACGCCTGGACAAATTCATCACAATTCTTATCAATCAGAAAATGGATTCAAAACAGCTTGATAACTGTGATCTTACTTTCCGTGATATTTCAAGAATTAAGGCTGCGTTTGTAAATCTTCTGACAGGTTATTATCACAACAGAATTAAATATCAGAATCAGCAGGATCCGGATGAAGCTCCTGCAAAGAATGAAGAGACTGCGGCAGAAGCTCCAAAGGAAGTGGTAAAGGCACCTGCCCGTGAAGTTCAGAAGGAAACTAAAGAAACTTCCAGAGCTTCTGTAAAGGAAGCGCCTAAGACAGCTGCCAGAAAAGAAGCTCCGGCAGCAAAAACAATAAAGGAAAAGAAATGAACAGAGTATATGTAGCAATGCAGGAGGGCGTAAACGAGCCTGACTGGTTTAATAACGTTGAACCTTTTGTACAGAAAGCTTTAGGTGAACTTAAGTTTGATGGCGAAGAAATCTCAATGCTTCTATGCAACGATGCATATATGCAGGAACTCAATAAAACTTATCGCCAGATAGACAGTACTACAGATGTACTTTCCTTTGAAAACGATGAAACTTATGAAGATGAAGAAGGAAAGTGGAAATGTGTCGGGGATATTGTAATAAGTCTTGATACACTGCCTGTTAATGCCGATTATTTTGAAGAGAGTCGTAATGACGAACTTAAACGCCTGATAGTTCACGGACTTCTTCATCTTAATGGAATGGACCATGGTGAAGAACATATAGAAAAAGGTAGTGCACCTGTCTGTGAAATGCTTGTACTTCAGGAAAAAGTCTTAAATAATTTAAAGGATGAAAAAATAATAAAATGAGTTTTTTTAAGAAAAAAAAGAAAAATACAGCTGCAGAAGAAGCTGAAAGTATAAGACAGGAAATATTAAACGAAGAAAAAAAAGACATGATTCAGGGGGTAGAGGATTTGTCTAAAACTTCTGTAAAGGAAGTTATGATCCCCCGCATCGATGTAGACTTTATTTCTTCAGATACTCCACAGGAAGAAATCTTTAAGAAAATAGTTGCAAGCGGACATTCTCGTCTGCCTTTATATACAGATTCAATTGATAACGTAATCGGTGTTCTTTATGTAAAAGATATCATTAAGTGTCTTGCAGAAAATAAAGAAATCGACCTTACAAAAACAGCCCGCAAAGCATATTTTGTACCAGAAAGCAAACGTATTGATTCCCTTTTGCGCGAGTTTAAGCGACATCACCTTCACATTGCGATTGCTATTGATGAATATGGTGGAGTTTCCGGAATCGTAACAATGGAAGATATCATTGAGGAAATTGTCGGCGATATTCAGGATGAGTTCGATAAAGAGCAGGAAGATATACTTAAAGTCAGCGAAAATGTATGGCTTTGTGATGCCCGCGTAGATCTTGATGATTTGAATGAAACTCTTGAGTCTCAGTTCCCTAATGAAGATTTTGATTCTCTTGGTGGTTTTGTATTTGATTTATTTGGTAAAGTACCTGTAAAATATGAAAAGGTGAGCTGGAATGAGTATGATTTTATTGTACAGGATATGGAAGGCCACCGAATAAATATGGTTAAAATAATTAAAAATACAGAAGACGGAAAGGATGATGAGTAGAAAGTTAGCAGGGGTTTTATTAGCGTTGATTTTTGCTTCTGTGACAGCGGGAACAAATTCCCTTTATGCCGCAGATTCAAAAAGTATCCTCAAACTATACAATGAGGCAGTAGAGCTTCAGAATGAAGAGAGCTGGTATACTGCATCTCAGTATTTTATTGAGGTTGTTAATTCAAACCCTGCATTCAGTGATGCCTGGTTCCGTCTGGCAGACTGTTCTTACCATCTTGGTGAATTTGATCTTGCGTTTCAGTATCTTGAGAGTGCAGAAAAATATGAAAAAAACAAAAGCGAAATAAAGAATCTTAAAGGAATGATTCTTCTTGCGCTCGGTCGTACAGAAGAAGCCCGTCAGATTTTTAATGAAGTTCTTAAACAGTATCCTAATGATATTGATGCCCATTTTGGACTTGCAGAAATAGAACTTTATGACGGAAAGTTTTCCGGCGCGGAAAATCAATATGCTGAGGCTTTAAAACGTCAGAATACAAACCGTAAGGCTTTACTCTCGCTTGCTCTGGTTTGTGCAGAAACCAAGCGTTATCCTCAGTCAGAAAAGTACCTTCGTCAGGCAATGCAGTATTATTCTGGAGAGCCGGAGGTACATTATCTTGCAGCAATCATTTATACAATGAAGGGTGATTATTCTGCTGCAGAAAAGCATGCCCGAATTGCAGTTGAAATTCGTGGCGGCTATGAACAGGCCTATGAATTGCTTGCTCAGATTGTTTATCTTCAGCATCGTTACAGCGAGGTTATAGATCTCTGCGACTTTATTATAAGTCGTAACCGTAATGCTTCTTCTGCATGGTATCTTAAAGGTACAGCGCAGGCTAAACTTGGAAATAATGAAGAGGCAATTGCAACCTGGGATACAGGACTTTCTGTTAATCCTCAGGATGAGCTTATGAGAATGATGCTGGAGCTTACTGCAAAAAATGAACTTGATCTTGATGATGCTCGCAGAAAACAGTGGGCTTCTTATCATTTGAATAATGCCCGCCAGTATGATACCCGCTACGATAAGGCAGGCAGTACTTATGAGTACCAGCGTGCTCTTATGCTTGATCCTGCAAACATTCCGGCTCGTCTTGCTTATGCTGATATTCTTGAATTAAACGGAATGCATGAACTTTATTTAAGTCAGCTTAAATTTGTAAAGGAAAATCAGGATTCAGCAATTTCAACAGAATTAAAAGATACTATCGAAGCATATGACTCTCTGTTAAATAATACACTTGCAAAACGATGGAAAGTAGATGCTTTTTATCTTGATAAAATTCGCTGGAATATTGCAGTGTTCTATACAGAAAACACATCTACTTTTAATCATGCAGATTCAGACAGACTTACTGCTCTTGCCTGTGGTGATATTTTTTCCGGAGTTGCAATTACTTCTGTAAAGACACAGGTCACCCCGGTTTCTGGTTATGGTGAAGCATTTAAAAATGCAAGAGCAAATAATTTTGATTATTTTATAATGGTTTCTTTGAGTGAAGGTGAGGATGATGTAAGTCTTAGTGCTTCAATGTATTCCGGCCGTACAGGAACAGAAACCTTTAATGAAAAATATTACGCAACCGGAAATAATCGTTTTTCTACTGTCTTGAGACGTTTCAGAAATTCCGTTCTTGAAAAGCTGACTGTCCGTGGAAAAATTCTCCAGAGAAACGGAAAGACTGTACTTATTGATCTTGGACGTTCAGAGAATATTGTAAAAGATGCTGAGTTTAAGATTGTACACAGAGGTAGTGTAAAAACTGCAGATTCTGGTACAGGACTTTTCTTCCGCGATGATGATGTTGTTGGAATGCTTGTTGTAACAGAAGCCGGCGAAGAGGTTTCTGAAGCAGTTATTACAAGTCATGGCTTTTACGATAGAGTCAACGAAGGTGATGAGCTTGTACTTGCAAGTATGCCAAAACAGAATTCAGAATCTGGAATGGATACAGTTCCAAATGCAGATGAAGATGGAAATCCTGTTGTAAATAATACTGTAAAAGGCGATGAACTTGTTGCCGAAATCAAAAAGGCTGTTGAGCGCCCTGCAATTATTGATTTGCTAAGAAAGATCCGGTAATTTACTAAATTCTATCCAGAGATGCTTCTAACCACTTTTGAGAAAGAGTTGGATATGCATGCTGAATCTTTACAAAACTTCTTACAGCATCTTCATAATTATGATTAAAATATTGCGCCTCTCCAAGATAGAAGCACGCTCTGTTTCTTGTCTGTTCGCTGATATTTGTTCCAATCAGATGATTCAGTTTATCTATAGTTTCCTTGTATTTTTTTGTTACAAAGGAAGTTTTTAAGATTTCAAAAAGCAGGTATTCATCACCACCATCAGGAGAAACTAAATCTTCTTCAAAAATATATGGAGTAAGAATTGGTGCTACAGAAGCTTTTGAGTTTCCTCCGGTAAGACTTGCAACTGTAGATGCAGTTTTATCTGAAACAAGAGGTTCTGCATCCATACCATCAATATAATCAAGATATGGAAGTGGAGTTTTTCTTAAAGTTCCGTCTGGATAAACAGTTTCGTAATCTTTTTTCTCTTCAACAGCTTCTGCGGTTTTCTTTGGAATAAGGTGAACTCCGGTTACTGTTGAATTAAAGGAAAGTAATACTACATCATAAGGGCCTTTATCTGTCTGAGAAATGACAGTGTAATAATAATCTCTAAGGTCTTCTACCTGATCTGTATAGCCGGCTCTGTCTGGAGATAATTCCGCTATAGGTTCAAGGTTTTTAAGCTGAGAATAAGAAGTAATCTGTTCGTTTGTTCTGTAAATCAAAAGATTGGATAAAGAAGGTACAGGATTTTCAGGAAGCTGCCAGGTAATACGAATCTTTTTGCCGCTTCCAGAGCGTGCCTGAATATCTCTTACAAGCGGACGTTCTGCAAATACAAGTACAGTTGTGAGAATCAAAAATAGAGAACAAATGATTTTCTTCATAAATATTATAATAGCATGGAATTTAATTTCTGTCCAAGTCATGCTGGATGACACGGCAATGACAAGTTTTGAAATTCGTGCTATTCTAAGCGTATGTTAGAAGAAATAAAATTACCTATTGAAGAATTAAAAGAAGAAATCATGAATGTTTGGGGGCGTCTTTGACTCTGCTGCAATTGAAAAAGCAATAGCAGAAAAAGAAAAACTTACAGAAGCACCTGGCTTCTGGGACGACCATGAAGCGGCAGAAAAGGTTATGAGTCAGATTCGTAAACTTAAGAGCCGTATTGAACCCTGGAAAAAAATCATTGCAGATGTAGATGATATAGAAGCTATGTACGAACTAGCTGCTGAATCGCAGGAGCAGAGTGACGAAGATGAAGTTCGCTCAATGTACAAGGCTGCAAAAGAGCAATTCGATAAACTTAATATTTTAAACCTTCTTTCCGGTGAAGTTGATCAGAACGATGCCTTCCTTACAGTACATGCCGGTGCGGGTGGAACAGAAGCCTGTGACTGGGCCTTTATGCTCAGCCGAATGTATTTGAGATGGGCAGAAAGACACGGCTATAAAACAGAAGTTGTAGATGAGCTGGAAGCAGAAGGTGGAATCAAATCTATTACAATTCAGATAAGCGGAGATTTTGTATACGGATATTTGAAGAGTGAAGGTGGAATACATCGTCTTGTTCGTATTTCTCCGTTTGATGCAAATGCCCGACGACATACAAGTTTCGCTTCAGTTTATGTTTATCCTGTTCTGGATGATACAATTGATGTTGATATTAAACCGGAAGATTTAAGAGTAGATACTTACCGTGCCGGTGGAAAGGGTGGACAGCATGTAAATAAAACAGACTCTGCCGTTCGATTTACCCATATCCCGACAGGAATCGTAGTTGCCTGCCAGACAGAACGAAGTCAGCTGATGAACCGTCAGACCTGTATGAACATGCTTAAGGCAAGACTTTATGAATACTACCGTGAGCAGAAAGAAAAAGAGAACTCAAAGTTTATGGCAGAGAAAAAAGATATTTCTTTTGGAAGCCAGATTCGTTCTTATGTTTTCTGTCCATATACAATGGTAAAAGATCATAGAACACGTTATTCAGTTGGAAATATTCAGGCTGTAATGGATGGCGATCTCGATGATTTTATGAATGCATACCTTGTCGCAAAGTGGAAAGGTCTTCCTATGGATGGCTCGGGGGATGATGACGAAGAGGTCTAAAACATTCTTTTTTACATTTCTAGTTTTCCTCTATTTTGTAAGCCCTTTATCTGCTGATACAAATACTTGGGTTATTGCTGCTCAGAAATTTATTCCTGACAATGTATCTGAAAAAGAAAGTGTAAATTCAAAAACTGCCGAACTTATTCCGTCTGATATTCTTGAAAAAATCGGAACTTCAATTATCAGAAATGTTTATCCGGAAGAACAGTTCGAACGACAAAAATATAAATTGCGAACAGAACGACAGTCTTTGTTTTTACAGCTTTCTGCAGAATATAAAAAACGAGATATTCTGGTCCTAAATAATTATTCTGAACTGCAGCTCAAATCGGCTTATAAGGAATCGCAGAAAAAAATTAATGCAATTCAAAAGAAAATAGATGACAATTTAAAAGCCCTGAAAGAGGCTTCAGAAGAAAACGAAAAAAAGATTGCAGAACTCGAAAAAGACAAAAACGAAATTGAATCGAAAAACTCAGAAGCAAACCGTTTTAAAAACTTACTGGAAGATATTTTTGTAAAAGATGATGATCTGATTCAGCAGGAGCAGATAAAGTTTTATAAAGATGATAGCACAGCACTTTATAAGCCCTCTGAGGAAATTGCAAAGCTTGAAATGACAGATCCGCTTTATGAAAAAAATCTTGTATCTGCAGGAATTGATTCTTTAATTACCGGTCATTTTGCAAAATACGGAGACTATATTTCTATTTATGTAGATTTATATTCATATCCGGGAGCTAAGAAAATTGGTTCTGTTGTTGAAGTTGGTTCTACAAAAGAACTGGAGTATATAACAACAAGCATAGCAATGCAGCTTATACCGATAATTTCTAACTCTCTTCCGGTACAACTTGAAATAACAATGACTCCACCGGAAGCTGCTGATTCTGCAGTTATTTATATGGATGAAGTAATCCAAAAAACTGAGGACGGAAAAATTATTGTTGATTCTGGAATTCATACTATTCAGTTTATTTCTGAGGGTTTTAAAACAGCCGGAACAACTTATGCATTCGAAGGAAATAAAAAATATAAAATTAATGTTAATTTTGAAAAGCCAAATACTGGATTTCTTCAGATTGGTTTACGCAATAATATTGAAGGCGGAGATATCCTTGTAAATGGAGAACATGCTTTAAGTATTGAAAGTAAGAAGTCTCAGATTCAGATAAACGGAAAAGAAATTCTTGGTGAGTTTATTGCTGAAAATGGAGAGACTGCATTCTTTTATATTCCGAAAAAATTAATTTTTGATGGCAGCTATGTTACCATTAAACCAAAGCCAATGGATAGAATGAGTTATATCGATAAGCGAAGAAAGATTATGTATACATCGTACAGTATTTTCGTATTGTCTTTAATTCCGACTTTCTATACGACATCAACCTATCAGAATCAGATGAATCTTTATAGCAGAAATCAGACTGATTATCAGACAGCAAAAGCCTGGCAGACATCTTCAAGAATATCTCTGGCACTTACTATCGGGTGCGGAATTTTCTGGGGATATGAACTTATCAGATATCTTATTGCTGCAAATTCCGTGCTTCCTCAAAAAGCAAAACAAGGTAATCCTATGGAATTCATTTATTATGATCCAATGGCTGTACCGGAAACTGAAAATAACTCAACTGAAAACTCAACTGAAAACTCAGATGAAAAAATAGATGACAATGGAGATAACAAAAAATGAAACAATCTTTCGGTGAAAAATTAAAGGCTCTTTTTTCTAAGGGAAGTTCTATCAATGAAGAATTTTATGAAGAGCTTACAGATATGCTGGTAGAAGGTGATATTGGCGCAAAAACTGCTTTTGAAGTTGTTGATGAACTCGAAGAAATCTGCAGTAAAGAAAAGATTCATGAACAGAATGGCATTATCGAAAAACTAAAGGATTTGTTACTTCGTGATGTTCGTTCCGTTTCTCTTGAGCCTGAAGCTGGTCGTCAGAATGTATGGATGATGCTTGGCGTAAATGGTGTTGGTAAAACAACTACTGCCGCAAAGCTTGCAAATTATTTTAAGAAAAACGGTGTAAATAATATTGTTCTTGCAAGTGCTGATACTTTCCGTGCTGCTGCTATTGAACAGCTTGCTTTGCATGGCGAGAGACTTGGTGTGCGTGTTGTGAGCCACCAGCATGGTTCTGATCCATCTGCAGTTGTTTATGATGCGGCCGATGCCTTGCGTGCGGCCGGCCCTGGAATTGTCATCGCGGACACTGCCGGACGTTTGCATAACAAGGAAAATCTTGTGCGCGAGCTTCAGAAAATAGACAGAACCTGCGGCTTAAAGGCTGATGAAGGCTGTTACAAAAAGATTCTTGTTATTGATGCAACAACAGGACAGAATGCATTGCGACAGGCTGAAGTATTTAATGAGGCTGTAAAAATCGATGCAATTATAATGACAAAATATGATTCAACAGCTAAGGGCGGAGTTGCAGTTTCTATTGGCCGTGAACTTGGACTTCCAGTTGCATATGTTTGCACTGGTGAAGCATATGAAAATATTGAGCAGTTTAATCCGGAATCTTATATCAAAGATTTTCTTTCAATGTAAAGAATACAGAAGATTATTCTGAACAAGGATAATAAGCTGAGTTATGGTAAAGCATTTTTCTTCTGACAAAACAATTCTTCTCATACTATTATCCTGCAATATTATTTTTTTGAGTTTTTTATCATCCTGTAAAAAACAAAAGAATAATGTACCAGAGGAAGATTCTCAGACTGTAATTGAAGTAGAAAATAAAACAGAATCAGAAGAATCTTTTTATAGTCCTGCTGAAGATAAGGCTGATTGGGTTGAATCATTGCTGGCACATATAGAAGAAGAGCGCATTGCCGAAGAACTTGCTCAAATGGAAGAAGACAATGCAGATTATCAGTTCTTTGACGAAGATGCAGAAGAAGATGAAGACTCAGAAGATTTAGAAGAAGATGAAGAAATTTCAGAAGAACAGGAAGAAAATCCAATAGAAAAATTCTTTGAAAATCCTGAAGAAGGATTAGCTATAAGTGGTAAGGATAATACTTTCCGTTTCTTTGAATTCCAGAATGAAATACTTGCTCCTCAAACAGGTAAAGACGGCCTTGTTGTAGTTCATTCTGCGAAGG
>JAEEGL011543059.1_pt1 | contig 17248 bp, 17 predicted proteins | sample 9134231 | NCBI WGS metagenome assembly JAEEGL01 (sample SAMN16246548, study PRJNA631951) | gut metagenome | biome: gut microbiome; feature: rumen; material: fiber-attached | host: Bos | place: Iran: Karaj | collected 2018-10
GACGGACCGGGTCCGGATCGACCAGGAAGGCGACCTTGACATCAGCCGGCAGGCAGGAAAGATACTTTCCCGCCCGGTTTCCGACTCCTATGAACGCTACGCTGATCATTGGCGGCCAAAGTTACGAAAAAGAATCGAAATGGTGCTTTGTTCAGAGGGGGAGATGGGCGAGAATAATAGCTCATTGTAGATGTTTGCAGTGGGGTATTTGGGTGATTAAACGTAGAGCTAACATCAATGCGAAATCTTCAATTTCACTATATTTCTCCTGGCCTGCTGCCCCTTTTATGAGCAAAATGCAAAACCCCGGACATTATTTCAGAGGCCCTATCAACAGGGGAGAAACATATTGTTTATACCCGAACGCTTCTCCGATTTCTATCGCTTCTGGATCGGGGATTCTAATTGATTCTCCCAACAAGCCATCAAAGTCTTTCCAATAAGACTTGACTGCTTCGAGATAGTTCTTGTCTTGAGGATCGTTGCAGAAAACGCATCCCTGCTCATATTTTGAAAAACCCAATACTGACTTGTACTCTTTTGCTTCTTTAGCTTCTATCCCTTGTCCTGTTTCCAAAAACACAAAATACAAATCTGCATTTTTGCATTCTTTGCATTCGCGCTTGATTGTTCTCATTTTAGCCACATCTCGTGTGAATTCATGTTGGTACCACTTTTCACGACGCGCAATAGACTGTGCTTTGAACTCAATTAAGGCAATAACTTTCTCAACTTTCTCCTTATTATCGTCCATTTCCAAAATGGCCAAGTCCACTCTGCTTTTAGCTTTTTCTTTTGGTGCCCATTCCCTGCGGACAACATATTGGTTTCCATACTTTTGAGTGATGTGTTTGTGTAGTCTCCAGGCAATTCTATCTCGAATCTGCAGTTCGTTTTTACATTGAGAACTGTAATAAGCGAGTTCGTTTTCTTCAAAATAACTAGGAATCTTTTCTAATAGTTCCTTTAGTTTTTCCTTGAGATTGTTTTCCATTATGGCTAGTATTAACTATGTTGACCTAGATTCTGCTACCGTTCCTCCGGCTTCCAATGCCCCGGATAGTATCGCCAGTCGTATTCTATCTCCAGTACCTTTAGGGCGGCGTATTTCCAGTATTTTTCATAGAAGCTCGGCGTGTACCGAGCCATCTCCAGACGGTGCTCGATGGAATCGGGGTTCTGGCCGTAGATGTCCGTGAATTCGGCACTTTTCTCATTGACCAGATCCCCATCATCATTTGGCTGAAGCATATAGAAGACGGTACCAACGCGGGTGATGCTTTCACATTCTTCCGGGTAGATACAGTGATTGTCCAGGACAAAGGCATGCCTGAAATAATGGGGGTCTTCCTCTGATCCAAGGGTGCTCAACGGGAAGTCATACTCGGAGCCGTGGAACTTGATATGGCACACGTCTCCGGTGAAGATGCTTTCTCCCTTTGAGTCTTTGTAAGGAGTCTTGACGCCAGCGAAAAGAACACGGTGGGCATAACCTCGGCCTCTGCAATCATCGTGGAAGATAGCTTCTACTACATCTGCATTATGATCTGGAGCCCAGACATCGTCATAGTCCCATACATAAAGGCTATCGGCAAAGCAGAAGAAGTTCCCCATGGCCTTGTAGCCGAACTTGTTTTCATCGACGACGTAGCGTATCAAAACATTTGGCTCTGTCCAATGGAAACCGGCACCAATGGTGTAGGCGTGTTCTTCGCAAAGCCTCTGAAGGACTTCCATATTGATGACGGGAGGCGCGTCTTCGTCCTTCCTGTCTCGAAGAGGGTCATAGTCGATGAGTTGAATGATCCATTCGCCAGGGAAAGAAACATTCGGGAGTTTAAATGCCTCCAGGAACAGCGGAGCCATCTTTTCGTCCTTGAAGCCAGCAATGCCACAGCCGACTCTTGTGAGAAGGAAACGATTCATCGGATGCTGACGGGCATATTCAATAAAACCATCGACATATGGTTTGATGGCGGACAGCGGTCCATGCATCGTAGGAATTGCGTAGCACCGCCCCTGCGGTCCTACTCCTTTGCCCCATATCGCGCCAAACTTTTCATACGCCAGGCGTGCGGCACCTCCGGAGTGTTGGCCCTCAAGATTGCTGCCGAATACGAAAATCTCACACTCAGAGAGTTCCGTGATGTAATTGGGGGCAATTCTCTTGTGAATCTTTTGCATAAATCAAATTAAGCCATACTTATTTGCCATTTCAGCGATGTCTTCCTTTATTTCCTGGCGGAAGACCTCCGGGCTCAACACTTCTACTGCAGGCCCACGGCTAAGTAGCTCCTGCTTGAAATCGAATGTGGGGGCCAAGTAATACTGGTAGACCGTGTATTCTTCATCTGATTCACCGGCCAGCTTCTTTTGGGAGTCATGTAAGGGCAAGGTATCAAAATACTTAGCCTGGTCATTCACGACTTTGATCTTGATTTCCTGCGGCGCCCATTCGACCCCCACAATGATGCCGAAATAGTCGTTGAAGTATTCCTCTGCATTGAACTTGGCCGGTATCTTATAGTCCTCATCCGTCAACATGACGTCAATCATTCTCTCATCAAGGGAATAGATTCGTGGCGTATCCTTCCCTTCACTCTTGGCCAGCATGTACCAGCGCTGCTTGAACAGTTTCAAGCAATAAGGCATCGCTTTGTAGGTATTGGGTTCGTCTCTCCAGAAGCTCTGGTACGTCATCTCAATGATTTTGCCTGCCCGCATCGCATTCACTATGACTGAGAGCCAGCGCTGGCTTGAGGGAATCCTCTCGAAAAGAATCCGGTCACGTATATCCCGACTCTCGTTGAGGAGATTGTTCAACGAGAGCGAAGCTAACAGCCATTGTCTCACCCCCTCTCCCTTGAGTTCATCGCAATCGGCTATGTAGTACCCGAGCGAGCGGTCACATTTGATTTCAATGCCAAAGGTATCCTGGATAGCCTCTCTATGATTATGGAAAGTCCTTTCGGGCAGATAGCTCTCGCCAAGCGTATTAGCCTGGCTATGAGCCCAGCGGTTGCTGATTTCTTTGAAGGTAATAGGGCCGTGGTCATTGATTACATTCAATAGCCAAACGTACCTTTCGAAATAGTTCTTTGCCATATAGTGTTATTTGAACAGATACAAAGGTAAACGTTCTCGCTGCCAAAAACAAGCAGTATGGAAAAACCGTTCTTCTTCAGCAAGAGATTATTTCTCTTGGACGTTTTCTTTATCAGACGCGTTTGCATAAAAACCGCGTTGCAGTGCGGTCTGCTTGTTGACGCGTCCGCGATTTCGGACTTTCCCCCCATTTTCCTTGCCGCGTCAACACGTGGAATGCGGTGTGGGGGTGGTTTTGTGTAAACGCGTCCGGAGGGGGGGAGATGGGCGAGATTCCGGCGGGCGGGGCCGCCGCTATCTCGGGGCCCTCCCGGGGGCCTTGCAAAGATATGAATCACAGCCGCCGGGCCTGACGGCCCTTCTGCCTGTTTCCGCCACACGCCGTCCACGAGCGAGCTCGCGTCCGCCGTATGACGAAAACAGCCAGCTGCTTTCGCAGCCGGCTGTGAGTCATTTCTTTGCGGAGAGAGCGAGACTATGAACCCTACTGACTATCAATGTGTTAGATAAATCAGTCGCAAATAAGAGCTATTTCGTCTATTTTTTCGGGGTGAGGCGGATTACAAAGTTCTTTTTGGGCTTCGTTGCTGGCTCTTGCTGTTCAGGTACAGCCTCCACCTTGTTCACGTGGGGTGAGGTAATGATAATGCCTTTCCGTATGATACATTTCTTCCCAACATACGGCTTTTCAGGGCTCATATTGTAGTTTTTGAGGTAGTTGTACGCTACCCCTAAATCGTCTTTAGTCCAGTTATCACACAGGGCTTTGAGATTGCCATAGTAGTAGTGCTTGCCGTCCATTTCTAGGTGTACGACGGCTCTTTCTTGCTTCTTGTCTGCCATTGTCTTGAGGTTTTCCCGACGAAGATAGGAAAAATGCTGCTAATTTTCAAAAAAAGCCATAAAAATTTGCATATATTAAAAATAAGCACTATATTAGCTTCAGAAAAAGGAAAGACAATGAAACAGACGCAGACATACAGCCGCACGACGCTCAACGGAGCGAAATGGGAAATCGTACTGGACACTTTCGGTGCTGCTCTTTACCGCAACGACAAGTATAGCGGCTACTACTTTCGCTCTCTTGCCGAGGCTAACGCCTTTCTGGACAGAATTGACGAGAAATACACCACTCCGCAGCCGTCATTCGCTCCTTGTGCCATTCCTGCTGGCTATTACGGAGTTCCTGGCAGGTACTACGGCGACTGATACCTTTGTTTGACTTACCTATCAATACTTATCACCCGTAATTGACATTCAAATCAACCCACTATGAACACCACCATTATCACCACCACCACCAATTCGGCTCTCGTCGCCGCCCATATCACCTGTATCGCCAGCCGTACTGGTTCTAACCTTATGGGAATGAGCAAGGCGTTGCTCATTGAAGAGGCGAAGCGCCAAATGCGGGAGGGCGTATGCCATTTCGTATTTCAGAAGAAGGACGGGACTATCAGAGAGGCGTATGGCACCCTCAACCCCACTCTTTGCGGCAAGCATATTAACGGGAGAGGAACCAGCCCCGAATATCACGGCTGCACCTGCTTTTGGTGCGTTGAGAAGGGCGGCTTTCGCTCGTTCCGCTGGGAGAACCTGATTGCAGTTCTTTCGTAGAGTGCTGGGGAGGGAATGTGGCGCCGGATCGGCGCTACATTCTCCTCCTGCAGCAAGGTTTCAGTGCTATGGAAAGTGCAATGAGCATTGAAAACCAACTAGATACATTTGAACGGCAGAATTTGAGTTTCACTAACCCACAAAACCGAAAAAAATGAGCGCAAAACACTCTTATACGACTGCAGATTACATTCCTTGGGATACAGCAATGACGCTGGTGCGTCGGCTGTACAGGGACGGCAAATACCGAATGTCTTTATTGGTGGGCTGTGGCTGTTTCTTTGGACTGCGTATCGGCGACATTCTTACACTGACATGGGAACAGGTGCTTGCAGACGGAAAACTCGTCCTCAACGAAAAGAAAACAGGCAAACGTCGGGAAATCCGTATCAATCTCGGTTTCCAAGCACATATACGGGAATGCCACGAGGCGCTGAAGGTACATGACGATACCCAACCCTGCTTTCTCAACCGATACGGAGGCGTTATCAGTGTCCAGCGTGTGAACAGAGCGTTGAAGGACATTCGTGTTCGCTATCAGGTGAAGGTGAACAACCTATCAACGCACTCCTTGCGAAAAACGTGGGCGCGGAAGATATATGAGAACGAGAACGCTGCTGGAAGAGGAGAACTTGCCCTGCTAAAATTGAGTGAGATAATGAACCACAGCACTCCTGCAATCACTCGCAGGTACATTGGGCTACGCAGGGAAGAATTGGGGGAAGTGTATGACAATCTGAATTTTTAGTTGTATCTTTGGGGAAACTACAATTCCCTATGGTTCAACGGACAACGAGGCTGCAAAGCAGCAAGGAGAAAAGAGACGACGAGTATTACACTCTATTCCAAGACATTGCTGACGAGGTGAGTCTATACCTCCCGCAGTTGAGAGGAAAACGGATTCTCTGTCCTTGCGACTGGGACGAATCTTATAACGAGGAAATCGTCTATAAGGAGGAAGGCTACGTCTTGAACCGAGACTTGTTCGGTGCGAATGGCACTATCAAGAATATTGATATTACCCAGACGAGGGCAAAGGTTGAGAAGAATATGAACCTTATCAAGTGCCAGTTCGTCTATTATCTTCTGAATCAAGCCGAAGAATACCATATTAAGTCTATCAGTGTGAGTGGGTATAACCCTAGTACGGGAGAGGGCGTTCGGTTTCAGGATATTGATTACTCTAACTATGACGTTGTGATTACGAATCCGCCTTTCAGCCAGTTCGGCGAGTTGATAGACATTCTTGTGGAAAACAAAGTCAAGTTTCTTGTTATCGGGCCGCAGAACGCACTAACCCTCAAAGAAATTATCCGACATTTCCAGAAAGACGAAATTCGCATTGGCTATCACTACCATTTGAGCGGATTCAGGCGCCCAGACGGAACTATCCTTCCGAAACAGGACTTGACGCCTAGAAGTTGTATGTGGTTCACGAATCTGGACGTAGAGGACAAGCAGAAGGAAATGATTCTCTCTGAATCCTACTGGGAAAACCCGCAAAAGTACCCCAAGTATGTCAATTATGACGCAATTGACGTATCTCGCACTTCGGACATTCCGTTTGATTATGACGGCGAAATGGGGGTTCCGATTACGTTCTTGCAGAAATATAACCCGAAGCAGTTTGAGATTATCGGGCAGAGTCGCCAACTTGGAAAGCCAATGCAGGGACTGGTTGAGGACGACGCAGTTTATTCCAAGGGGGGTATAAGGTTCTATTTGGCAGAGGGGAACAAGCATTATCGGTGTATGTATGACAGGGTGGTAATCAAACGGAGGAAGTGATATGAAGATCAAGGAACTATACAACGAGGTTGTAAATGGGAAAATCATAAGCGACATTGAGTTGCAGCGGGCAATCGTTTATGACACCGACAAGCAAGAACTCGTTATTGATAGCATTGTCAAAGGAATCCCCCTTCCCGCGTTCTATTTGTGGAAGAATTCTGACGGCATATTGGAAGTCTTGGACGGCAAGCAGCGAATAGAAGCGATAAAGAAGTTCAAGCAGGGTAATCTTACTTACCTAGGCAAGACGTGGAAGGCATACGCGTACAATTCCGATATTCAGACAATCATTGACGAAACGGAACTGACAACGATAGTTTGTGAGGGAGAAGAATCCAAGAAACGGGAAATATTCAGACGTATCAATACGTTAGGCGTTCCATTGTCAAGGTTTGAAGTTTTGAATGGGCTATACCACGGAGAGTATCTTGAAGGATTGAGCGACTATATCCAGAATGATACCACGGCACGCAAGGTTCTTCCAAACGAAGCGACCGACAGGGGAAACAATAAGTATCGTCTGTTGGAGTATATCTACTACATTCGCAATAATGCAGTCTTTCCCAAGAAAGCAGAACTGGACGAGTATGTTGCTGCACTAAAAGACACGTCGTTCAATGAGGAAGTCAAGAAGATTCGTCCGTACCTGGCATTTATCAAGGACATATTCACCGAATCGTCCAAGATACCTGCGGTATTGAGATTTAAATTGGCGGTGAAGTATGTGAAGGATAGAAGTATCTGGCTAGCCAATAAGGACGAAATCAACAAGGAGTGCAACTCCTTCATAAAAAGCGACGGATATCGGCTATCCCCAACGAAAGACAATGACATTGAGGCAATGATTATGGGTATCGTCAATAACCTTCGTGTTGATTCCAAGCGTCTATTCACTCCAGACGACAAACAAACGTTATTGGCTGATTTGGTGTGCGAGGACGGAATGTACCCGTGCCATGAATGCCACCAGCATTTCCGCGCTGACGAACTCACCATAGACCACAAAAAGCCTTGGAGTCTGGGAGGACGGACGGTTCTATCAAATGCCCGGCTTGTGTGCCGGGCCTGCAATAGTCGGAAAGGGAATAAGGAATAGTCCTCTATTCCAGAAAGTGAAACTTGTAAAATGCTGAAAATGAGCGTCTTGGTTTTCTGGCGCCAGACGGACGTTTTTCTTATGTCGCTATGAAAGCATAACTGAACCCAGGAGGGTTTCTCTTGGGCTGCAAATATTAAAAATATGCCACGCTGCCAATATTAAAAATAAGAATGGCGTGTTGATCCAGCTGGCTAAAAAACTAAATCGTCAATTGTCGTTCCGCTGGCGTCCCCGTTTTTTCGGCTGGGCGTCGCTGCCCAACGGGCTTTCATTGCCTGACTAATTCTTTGTTTCGTTAAGTCGCTCTTGGGGCGGTGAAGGTTAGGGTTGTCGCTGATTTTGCGTTTCTGCTCGTCGTCCATTTCCCTGAACTGCTTGAATGGCTTGTAGTGTTTGCTTTCCATTGTCTTTTCTCTATAAATATGTGGTAAGTATAGAAAGTATGGTTGCATACCGATATTTATCAGTAGAAGCCGAAACTTGAGCGCTGGATTGTTTCGTATGGGCTATACGGCGGTTTTCAAAGGGTATTAGTTGTTGAAAAAAACGAAAAATCTAGCCGCGATTGACTCGCACGATTATAGGCTAGTTTTTTTAACTATACCTACCCCAGAGCGCATTTTTTAACTTACACTGGGCGGCATTGCTTGCTCCTGGAGGAGGGGGAGTTTCGGCGTTTAATACTTCATACAAAGAGGTGGACAAAACTAGGCAAAAATGACTATCTTTCGGGTGTATAACGTTGCAAGTATGCGAAAAAAAGAGGTGAAGCAGACACTCCTTTATTGTGTCTCGGACGATTTGCTATCCAGAATGGTGGACGAATACATTGACTATGTTATGGACCCCTATCATGAATGGCGGCAGACGGAGGAGTGGAGCGACAGGGCTTTTCTCAACGGCTTTTCAATGGGAAATGTCCTGGCACCTGAACCCGTAAAGGTTCTGCCTGAACGACAGCCCTTGAGACAGCGGAGCGAATACGACGGCAGGGAGCCGAAATACAAACTATCCCACAAACCGAACCGAGACAAAACGGAATTCCATTTTCGGGCGCTGATTGATATGATATATCGGCGCTATCAGTCGTCAAAAGGTGGTTGGTTCGTTCTCAACAAAAACGTTCTGTCCCAAGTCTTTGACGAGGGCTACTCTTATATGATTACCACCTTGTCCAGATTTGACGTTATAAATGGGGAAGGTAATCCTATGACAATTCCGCACCCAGATTGGTTCTCTTGCGAGCCATACCACTACGCAGCGTCCGTCCTGCTGTACAAATTGAGAGTGAATGCGCTGCTGGCTCAGTATTATAGGAACGAGGAGCGTGTGTCTGGATATGTTCGGCGAATTGTCGGCGAACTGCCGAAAAACAACCCTTTCTTGGAGCAGTACCAGAAAAACGTATCAATGTTGTCCTTTACGGATAAGGCTGGATTAGAGCGATATATGGGGACACAGGAGAATTTTAAGTCGGCCCATACTCGGCTCCACTATCAAGCATTCATTGACAAGGTGAATCTGGAAAGCGGGTATCTGCCCGACGAGAAGAATATAGTGTCAATGGGCAAGAACGAAGATAAGATACCGATAGGAAGGTTTTACCATATCGGCACCTCTCTCCCCAAAAAACTAAAACGATATACAAATATTCAATATGGAATAGACGCTCATAATTCTCACCCTCTACTCTTTAACTACTTTATTCTTGACTACTTCTATACTGGTGGTTCCATTGATATAGATACTGATTATACTAGGCTCCCTAACACCTCTTTATTCTTCAAGGTATCCCATTTTCTCTCTCTCATAGATAACTTTTCTCTATACCATAATGTTAAGGAAAGTTTGTGTAAGTATTTGAATGAAAATGATATAATTCAAACGGATATAGATTTTGTAAAGAGACTCCCTCCCGACGTTCTTCGTTATATCAGTGCAAGCAGCCGCGGACGGATTTGGGACGATATCCAGCAGCGATTCCCGAACTTTACTCGGAACCAGATTAAGGAGTATATGTTTCAGTACGTATTCTACTCGTATGCTACCCGCACGGGCTTCTATGACTTCCAAAACCGAGAGTATGTGTATCTGGACAGAAAGGAGTGGGTGGATATGTTTAAGGAGTGCTACCCGTCTGTTATGAAGGTGGTGAATGCTACCAAGAGAAAACTTCACGAGGAATGCGAGCGACACAACAAGGTTTCCAGTGCAGGGAAGGATATGGTTCAACTCCCTCACCTCCTTATGCGTTTTGAAAGCGTCGTGTTCACCCGCTCGCTAGCAGACGCATTCCTGGAACACATACCAGTAATAGGCATACACGACTGCATTGCAGTCATAGACGACGCAAAAACAATCAACCGCCCCCAACAGGAGCGGCTGGTTGAGATACTGACCAATCGGTATCGGGAAGTGGGGCTTGTCCCGTCGTTATCTGTGGAGGTGTACTGACGAGGCTTGCAATCCAGCACAGCTGGATCAAGCCTCATTTACTGCGGGGCGATCTCGTCAAAGAGTTCTTTGTCAAGAGCCCGAAGGTTTTGGAGAAGCCGTACTGCACTCTTGTTCAGCACGAGTGCTTTCTTGCGGGCATTCTCGTCTTTGTTCTTTCGGCATTCCCGTTCCTTCCGCTGGAGGAATTGTGCCCGCCGCAGGACGCTGTTGCCACACTTGCTGAATGCTACCCGATACGTGTCGTAATTGCCTTTGTCCCGTTTCAACGCAAGGAGTTGGTTCATTATCTCGTCCTCGTACTGGACGAGCGTGGCATTTTTGGGTGCCTGCTGCTTTTCCCGAAAAGCGGTTCTTTCCAAATACGTGTTGATAACGTTGTCTGCGTTTTCAGGGGAAGCGGGCGTTGGTGATACAGCATTCCCTTGATTGGCGCTGGTCGGCGCCGAGGTATCCTTACTCTCTTGCTGGGCTGTTGGTTTCAAGCCAACGGCTTCGGCAACCTGCCTGAGGACATTGCTTCTATCCATAGCCGCATAGTACCGAATAGTGGTTTTAGAGGTGGAGTGCCCGACGAGGGCGGCTATCTCGTCAGCAGTTAAGTTATTGTTGTTGAGGAAGCAGACGTAGGTTGTCCGCCCTAAATGAGTGTGCAGGGTTTTGTCAATGCCACACAAGTCCTGTATTTCTTTGAGGTACGAGTTATAGCGCTGATTGGTGAGGATTGGGAGCTGGTAATCGTACTTCTCAAGTATTTCCTTTGCGCCAGGAAGAAGAATGGAAAAAAAGGTTTCCCCTGTTTTCTTCCGCTCCTTCTCAATGTATATCTGCTGCGTTTCTGCGTCCACCTGATAATCTTCCCTCTGTAAGAGAGCCATATCGCTATATGATAATCCAGAATAGCACTGGAACAGGAACAAGTCCCGAACCTTGTCTAGCCGTTCAACGGAAAATTCTTTCCCTGCTATTATCGCCACCTCTTCTTCCGTCAGCCAGACTATCGGCTTCTTCTTTCCCTTTGTCATGGTGAACCCAGCATAGGGATTAGCCTTGATTTTGCCCCGATTGAATGCCAGCGTAAATGCGGATTTCGCACGAGCATGGTAGTTGTATATCGTTGGTTGAATCAGCCCTTTCTCTCGTAAGTGGAATTGAAATTGGTTGATATGCTGCACGTCCACATTAGCTGCTGGCGTCTCGTCCGTGAAACCATTGGCGACGTTGAATTCTCGGTGAGCCAGAACATATTTTTTGTACGTTTGTTCTCCAATGTCTCCTGTTTTCAGTTTGTTCCGCTCATTGTCCAGGATATCTCGCCACAAGTCGCCCAAAGAATACTGCATTGATACATATCCCCTTTTTAGGCATTCTTTCAGGTTGCTTGCCGTACACTCTACCCCAGCGAATGCCATTTGCTGCACATAGTCCTGAACAAGTGTCCGCTCATTCTCGCAAAACTGCTTGATTGCATTCGTCTTTTTTGAAGCCATAGCCGCCTTGAATTCTGCGGGGTATTCTTTCCTTTGAAGGGTGAGATAGTGCCGCTCACCATTGATAATTATGGAGAGTTCTACGGGAGCCAGCCCGTTCTTTCCAGCCTTGGTGGGGCGGCAGTAGAAAGAAATGTCAAAGGTTTGTCGCTGTACCATAGTGTTGAGATTATGTGTTCCGCTGGCTAAAGTAAGCTATTTTAGTCGCACTTCCAAAAATAAAGTCGCAAATAAAGTCTAAAACAGTGGTATTTGAGACGGGTAAAATGAGGGGCGGAAAAATAAAAAACCCCTTCCAGGCGTTCCAGAAGGGGTTTTTGCTTAAAATTCGCGGAGAGAGCGAAACCGCGAACCCTATTGATTATCAATACATTATAAAAAATAGTCGCAAATAAGAGCTATTTCGTCTCCTTTTTCGGTTGGAGGCGGATTACAAAGTTCTTTTTGGGCTTCGTTGCGGGTTCTTTCTGTTCCTGTACCGCCTCGGGCTTGCTAGCGTGGGGCGAAGTAATGATTATGCCTTTCCGTATGATACATTTCTTCCCAATATACGGCTTTTCTGGGCTCATATTGTAATTCTTGAGGTAGTTGTACGCCACCCCTAAATCGTCTTTAGTCCAGTTATCACACAGGGCTTTGAGATTGCCATAGTAGTAGTGCTTGCCGTCCATTTCCAGGTGCACGACGGCTCTTTCTTGCTTCTTATCTGCCATTTTCTTGAGGTTTTCACGGCGAAGATAGGAAAAATGCTGCTAATTTTCAAAAAAAGCAAGAAAAATTTGCATATATTAAAAATAAGCACTATATTAGCTTTAGAAAAAGGAACAACAATGAAACAGACGCAGACATATAGCCGCACGACGCTCAACGGAGCAAAATGGGAAATCGTACTGGACGCTTTCGGCGCTGCCCTTTATCTCAATGACAAGTATAGCGGCTACTATTTCCACTCTCTTGCCGAGGCTAACGCCTTTCTGGACAGAATTGACGAGAAATACCGCACCCCACAGCCGTCTTTCACTCCTTGCGCTATTCCTGCAAGCTATTACGGAGTTCCTGGCAGGTACTACGGCGACTGATACCTTTGTTTGACACATATTGACATTCAAATCAACCCACTATGAACACCACCATTATCACCACCTCCACCAATTCGGCTCTCGTTGCCGCCCATATCACCCGTATCGCTAGCCGTACTGGCTCTACCCTTATGGGAATGAGCAAGGCGCTGCTCATTGAAGAAGCGAAGCGCCAAATGCGTTCCACCTCTGGTTGCCATTTCGTCTATCTCAAAGTGGCTAAGCCTGGAAAGCCCCAGGAGGTAAGGGAAGCTTTCGGCTCGTTGAATCCTGCCCTGTGTGGGAAACATATCAATGGACGAGGCACTAGCCCAGAGAATCACGGCTGCACCTGCTATTGGGATATGGAGAAGGGCGGGTTCCGCTCCTTTCGGTGGGAGAACTTGATTGCAGTTCTCTCCTAGGCTGCCAATGTGAGAATGTGGCGCTGGATCAGCGCTACATTCTCCACCCGAAAAACGGGTTCAGTGCTATGGAAAGTGCAATGAGCATTGAAAACCAACTAAATACATTTGAAGGATAGACTTTGAGTTTCACTAACAACAAATAACGAAAAAATGAGCGCCAAACACTCCTATACGACGGCTGATTACATACCTTGGGATACGGCTATGACGCTGGTGCGTCGGCTTTACAGGGACGGCAACTACCGAATGTCTTTGCTTGTGGGCTGCGGCTGCTTTTTTGGGCTGCGTATCAGCGACATTCTTACGCTAACGTGGGAGCAGGTGCTTGCGGACGGGAAATTCGTTCTCAATGAGAAGAAAACAGGGAAGCGTCGGGAAATCCGTATCAACCCTGGCTTTCAAGCACATATCCGAGAATGCCACGAGGTGCTGAAAGTACAGGACGATACCCAACCCTGCTTCCTCAACCGATACGGCGGAGTTATCAGTATCCAGCGGGTGAACAGGGCGTTGAAGGACATTCGTGTTCGCTATCAAGTGAAGGTGAACAACCTATCAACGCACTCCTTGCGTAAGACGTGGGCACGGAAGATTTACGAGAATGAGAACGTCGCTGGACGAGGAGAGCTTGCCCTTCTGAAATTGAGTGAGATAATGAACCACAGCACTCCGGCTATCACTAGAAGATATATCGGGCTGCGACGGGAAGAGTTGGGAGAAGTGTACGATTCTTTGCAGTTTTAGCCAGGAAAGTCGTATTTTTGTAGTATGGTACTGAACGATATCATTAAGAAGTACGCCGTTCTGGATATTGAAAAAGCGCTGGTGCTAAACCACCTGCGGAATAATGATATAGCAGCAGATAAGCACGAGGATATTGCGGAGTATCTCCAAGGTTTCGTCCCCGAAAAAGGATTATTGGAGGACATTTCTTCCATGAGCCATTCTTCGCTCGCCGATCTAGCTGTTGATATGGAATTATTGATTCCTGAAGAGGATAGAGAAACTAATGGGGCATTCTTTACCCCTAGGAACATTGTTGATTATATCATACGGACGGCTTCACCCCGTGAAGATTCGTCTGTTATTGACATTAGTTGTGGCTGTGGTGCATTCTTACTAGGTATCCTTCGTTTCTTTGTTGAGACTTACCGGAAACCGATAGCGTCAGTCGTCAGGGACAATCTCTTTGGAGTGGACATTCTTGAATACAATGTCAGACGAAGCAAACTGCTCATAATGCTGTATGGTTTGTCGCTCGGTGAGATAATCCGATATAATGATATCAATGTAATCCAAGCGAATAGCCTTACCCACAATTGGGCGAAGCATTATGACGTCGTTGTCGGCAACCCTCCTTACGTGAAATTTCAGGATATGGAAGTTGAAACGCGCACCCTTCTGGAAACGTCGTTTAAGACAACGGGCTTTGGGACATTTAACCTTTACTTTGCCTTTTTTGAGATAGGGCTGCGTCTCTTGAAGGAGAATGGCGTTCTTGGCTACATAACGCCGAACAATTACTTTACCTCCCTTTCTGGGGAGAGCCTGCGGGCATTCTTTCAGGCGACTAGGGCAGTTGCTAAAATCGTGGACTTTAGTGCGACGAAAGTATTCAACGTCCAGACATATACCGCCATTACATTTTTGACAAATGCCTCCAACGCACATATTGATTATGCTCGTATTGGATATCGTCAAAGTGTTGATTCTTTTTTGAAGGCGCCAGTCTTTACTGCGAACTCATACGATAACCTTAACGTCAGGAAATGGAGACTCCTGTGTGGAAGTGAGCGACAAGTTATAGAGCGGATAGAAAATGCAGGAGAATCTATTGGGAATCTATTCAATATAGCAGTCGGTATTGCCACGCTTAAGGACGAAGCGTTCTTTATCTCACCTTACAGGGAGGACGCACATTATTACTATTGCAGCAACAAGTACAAATCAGGATTCAAGGTTGAGAAGGAGATAACCCGTCCGCACGTCAAAATTTCAAGCATTAAGACGATACGAGATTTGGAGGAGAATACCCATAGAATCATATTCCCCTATAATCTCAAAAATGGCATAGCCATTCCATACGAGGAGGACTACATGAAGCAACACTTCCCAGAGTGTTATGATTATCTTGAGTCTGTGAAAGAGATTCTCGCTGGAAGGGGCAAAGGGAAACACCCCTATACTCCGTTCTATTCGTATGGCAGAACGCAGGGGTTGAACAAGACAGGTGTGAAGATTTACACCCCGACTTTCAGCCAGTTCCCTCGCTTTATCCTTGATACCAACACGGAGAGTCTATTCACCAATGGATATGGAATCTTCTATCGGGATAATTCAGTAGCGGCTGACTCTCTGTTTGATTTTGAAGGCAGCATAAAGTCATACGAGAATGTGGACGTCCTTCTGAAGATTCTTAATTCTGGACTAATGCACTTCTACGTTTCTAGGACAAGCGTCTCTATTGAAGGAGGCTACCCTTGCTACCAGAAGAACTTTATTGAGCGCTTTACTATCCCGTCGTTGTCCTGGGAGGATATAGAGCAATTAAGGCGTTTAGAGCGCCGAGAGGAGATCGATACCTATCTGCTACGCCTCTATCAGATAAACCTACCCTCGCCAAATCTCTGGGAATAGATATCCAGAAGGGTTGAAGCGAAGTCTTGAAAACTCAGGTTTGCAATACTAGCTCCAGACTGGGGAGAGAGTAGTCCGTCCCGAACTAGTTCTTCGTCCGTATTGTAGATATAAGGAACAGGTTGGGAGAAATCAACGATAATGAGACAGGCTCGTTCGTACTTGAATTCAAATCCTTCAGTTCCAGGACGGCAATTCACCGCGCTAAATGAAGATAGGTACTTCTCTATGTGTTTTCTAACACGTGGATTCTGCCTGAATGCTACTTGATTACGCTGGGCGGCGTCGTCGTCATATTCATATACGGGAATCATATAGACTTCCCCTAGAACCATTCTGGGACACCGAATGTGAAGATTCAGAGGCTCGGCAAAGGTTCTTTCGTAGAGAGTATCAAAATTCTTCGCCACGCTGCTCAACTGGCTCCTAACATTCACGGAGAGGACACGCTCCGTATAGTCATATCCAAGACTATCTATCTCTCCTCGCAATATCCCGTCAAAGGACAGGGTTTCCGTGCGCCTATGTGCATTATTAGGTAAGAAACAAACGTCCTGATTCTTGGCTTTAATGAAGCCATATACCTTAAGTTCGCCTTGGTGTTGCCCTAATGGAGGAAGGATTCTATTCGGATTTACTCCCTCACGTATGAAGGCAGACTTAACGGCGTCGTGGAGAAGGCAGATAGGAATCTGTGTCCGTATTATATTATTCTTGGCGTCGCAGCCATTGATAGGATTGCCGTCCCTATCAACGGCGCCATTGATAATTGCGGACTCAATGAGCCCCTTTATCTGCAATACCGCTTCTTGGAGAGAAATCATGTCAGAACTATCAAACAATGTCATAGCTGGGAGTATTCCTTACAAAGCTAGCATTTTTTTCTCAATGTTTCACCTATCCAGAAAGTGAAACTTGTAAAACACTGAAAATGAGCGTCTTGACTTTATTGCGCAAGACGTGCGTTTTTCTTATGTCGCTATGATAGCAAAACTGAACCCAGGAGGCTATCTCCAAGGCTGCAAATATTAAAAATATGCCCCGCCGCCAATATTAAAAATACGGAGGGCGTGTTGATCCAGCTAGCTAAAAGACTAAATCGTCTATTGTCGTTCCGCTTGAGCCCCCGTTTTTTCGGCTGGGCGTTGCTGCCCAACGGGCTTTCATTGCTTGGCTAATTCTTTGCTTCGTTAAATCGCTCTTGGGGCGGTGAAGGTTAGGGTTGTCGCTGATTTTGCGTTTCTGTTCGTCGTCCATTTCCCGAAACTGCTTGAATGGCTTGTAGTGTTTGCTTTCCATTGTCTTTTTCTCTATAAATATGTGGTAAGTATAGAAAGTATGGTAGCATACCAGTATTTATTATAAGAAGCCGAAACTGGAGCGCCGGGCAGTTTCGTGTGCGAAAAACGGCTATTTTCATAGGGAATTAGTTGTTGAAAAAAACGAAAAATCCAGCCACAATTCACACGCACGACTATGCCCCCATTTTCAACTATACCTACCCCGGTGCGGTTTGTTTACGGCTTACACTGGGCGGTTTGGCATTCTCCCGGAGGGAGGAGTTTTGGC
>JAEEGL012224116.1_pt1 | contig 17248 bp, 12 predicted proteins | sample 9134231 | NCBI WGS metagenome assembly JAEEGL01 (sample SAMN16246548, study PRJNA631951) | gut metagenome | biome: gut microbiome; feature: rumen; material: fiber-attached | host: Bos | place: Iran: Karaj | collected 2018-10
CAGCCTCTGAATAAATGGAACACCTCCAGTGCTGAAACGATGTACAGGATGTTCAGTAGAGCGAGCAGTTTTAATCAGCCACTCAATGGCTGGGACACCCGAAAAGTCACCAAAATGAATAATATGTTTGAATTAGCAATCAAGTTTAATCAGTCACTGGAAGAATGGAACGTAGAGAATGTCACAAATTATAGGAATATGTTCAAAGGTACTGCGATAACAGAATATAACTGGGCGATCATGAAAGTTGGCAATGCAGGATGGGCAGCTAAAGACGAAGTAGAGCTTGGTTTACCATTCCTATAGAAATCTGTCCGGGTGTGCCTATAGCACACCCAATTGCACATACAACTGATACGCCTTTTTGTGGCGTATCAGATTGCGGTGGTGCGTTGATTTGATCATGGCTGCGGCCAATCGATCGCCCTACTCTATATCATCCGGCCACGGCGTTGTATCTTTCTCGGAATCATCGACAAGCGGCGCTCGCGATTTATGGCGCTGCGGGGCCGAATTTTGGCGCTGCGGAGCAGCTGATTGATTTTGTACTGCCACGGATTGGCGCTGATTCGCAGCTGATTGCGAACCACTGGGACGTTTTCTATTACGATTGTGATTATCCCGATCCCGCGCAGACTTGTGGTTTCGCTGCCATTTATCCAGACTGTCATTCACATTAAAGGTCGATTCAGTCGATTCTTCCGCGAAATCAGCGGATTCATCCGATGATTCGGCAATTTCGAATGATTGAGGAACATTACCGGAAGATTGCTGTATATCACGATCCTGCGCTTGCTCAGATTCATTCAGAGGCTGACGTTTTGTATGACGCACACGAGGCTTGGGTTGATAGATATTATCCAGGCTTTGTATATTAAGTGAATCGACGACCTCATCCAGATCGAGGCTATCCAGAGGGATATCACGAATCACCGGTTTTTGTGCAACATCTCTTGAAACAGCGCTTTCACGCGGCTCATTTCTGCTATAGGATTTATTTGTATTATTTTTTGTATAATCGGCATCATTGCGACGATTCTGTGAATCGCTGCGCGATTTTGTACTATTATTTGGTTTGGATGTATTGTTTTTCATATATTGTCGCGCACGGTCGAGATCGAGTTCGAGGCTGCATACGACAATGCCATGATCGCTTTTACATCTATCCTGAGGCTTTTTGGAAAACGTCTGATCGACGAGGTGATCATTATATACCGAAACCAGTCCAACGCGCCCGGTGTTGCGTGGATACTCTGTCACGAGCTCCTGGCTGACCATAATGTGATCGAGGCTTTCGTACATGCCATTGTGAATATGTGTATAATAGAAATCCTGATAGCTGCGACGTGCCTGAATATCTTTAACATGATAGAGCAAGACATCCCAGACACTTTTCTTTACTTCGTCTGGCAAGCGATGCTGCGGCACTTCACCGGAAATAATCCTGGTCGTAACAGCATTTCCGACATCATTCACGTCACCGCAGACGATAACAGGTCTGTCGGGAATTTTCAGGGTATCGGCGAGCAGGGCTCGCAGTGCGACGGATTCGGAAGCTCGCAGCATGAGCGAACGGCTTTCGGCGCGTGCAATATCAATGGGATTTTGCTCGTCTTCACCTTCATAAAAGATGCCGCGTTTGGATTTGAGATGGACGACGAACACCGTGATCACGCCGTATTCCTTGATTCGAATATCGGCTTTAAGCACGGGACGGGTAAATGTCGTAAACGGCAAAATGACTTTATCGCGGCCTTTTGGATTGAAATCAATGATGGCAGATTCAGGAAAATGCGTGAAGACCTCGACATTTTCGACGGGATATCGGGAGAGCAGCGCAACGCATGGCTGATCTCCGGTTTCATCGGCGACATACAGATGAGCTTTCTGATAACCGGGCATTTCGGCGAGCACGTCGTTCATGGCTTCGCGATGAAAAAGCTCCTGGAACCCGACGATATCGGCATCCATTTGTTCGAGCATAAATTCAATCCAGTCGCACTTTCGATCGTAATCGTCCTGAGTGCATTGCAGCGTACCGCCAAAAAGTCTCGTTCCCGGCAGCATGAAGTTCATCAGATTGAAAGTACCGACTTTTATCGTTTTGATGTTTTTGTACATTTTGCTCCGAAATATAGATACAACAAGCGCGTCAGCGCCGCCCGGCGTATTCGCAGCAAGCGAATAGACGGGCGCAACGCGTTGCAGGGGCGAACGCCCCAAAACGCGAAAAATAGCCGCGTATGCATCGCATAGCGGCTATCCGGCAAATACAAATTATAAATTAACCCACGTTGACGACGATATCGTCTTCGGTGTTGGGCATGCCGTCGGCACCATTCGAATAGATTTTAATTCTGTTGCCGTTCTTTTCGAACGTAAATTCGTTGTCCCAGCCGTCTTTGGGAACGGTATCGGAATCGATGAGGCTGCGCTTGTCGGGGGTATTGATGAGCTCATCAAGGCTGTTCGGCATTCTGCGGTAATTGAGTTTAAAGCTTTCGATAGCCGATTTGAACTGCTGCAGCTGGATGGTGGTCGTTTTTTCGTTGCCGGTGTCGAGGGCACCGAAAACGTTGACGCCGACGAGGGTCATGACTGATGCCATGATGACGAGCACGATCATGATTTCGATGAGGGTCATACCTTTACGCATGACGGATTGTTTTTTGGCGTTACGAATATATTCGCGATAGATTTTAATCATTTGGAGCTCCTGTATATGAACGCAAATGCGCGTTGCCGTTATATAACTGAACGCACGTCAAATGTCATTTATTTCGTGATGTTTAACCGAACCCATCGCTGAGCTGCATGATGGGCAACAAGATAGCGATGACGACGAATCCGATGGTACCGCCCATGACAACGATCATCAGAGGTTCGAGCAGTGATGTGAGGGCTTCGACTTTGACGCTGGTTTGTTCTTCGTAAGTATTGGCAACGGAATTGAGCATTTCCTCGAGGCGGCCGGCGCGTTCGCCGACGCTTATCATGTGCAGCATCAGAGCGGGAAATTCGCCGGAACGTTTTAGCGGCGCAGCGAGGGTTTCGCCTTCACGGATGCATTCATGCGCATTTTCAACGACTTTGGAGAGTACGACGTTGCCGAGCGTGGATTTCACGATGTCCATGGCTTTGAGCAGCGGGACGCCGCTTGCCAGCAAGGTCGCGAGCGTTTTAGCGAATCGTGAAATGGCAACGAGTCGGTTGATATTGCCAACGATGGGCACCTTGAGCAGGAATCCATCCCAGATTCTGCGGCCATTTGGTGTTGAAACCCATTTTTTAAAGCCGTATGCAATTGCACCGGCAATTATGAGGAGCAACCACCAATAATTGTTTACCGCATCCGTCATGGCGAGGAGCAGGCGCGTGACACCTGGCAATTCCTTGCGCTGTTGTTCGAAAAGCTTGGTGACGCGCGGAACGACGAAGACGAGCAGCACGATCATCAGGATGCCGCCGATGATGATCATGATGAGGGGATAAACCATGGCTCCGATAACTTTGGAGCGCAATCGCTGCTGACTTGCGAGGAAATCGGTGAGACGTTCGAGTACGACATCGAGAGAACCGGACGATTCGCCGGCGCGAATCATGCTGATGTACAAGGTATCGAACAATTTTGGGTATCCGGCCATAGCATCTGCGAGGCTGGAACCTTCACTTACCTTGGATTTGATATCGGTGAGCGCGGTTTTGAGCACTTCTTTTTCGGCCTGATCGGCGAGCGCTGTCAGGCATTCGACGAGTGGAATCGCAGCTTTTTGAAGCGTACAGAACTGGCTGGTAAAATCCTTGATATCCTGTTTGGAGACCCCATTACCGAATTGAAAAGAGACGGCTTTTTTCTCGATATCGGATTTCGATCCGGATTTTTCCTTTGCATCGCTCAAATAAACGCCGGTCTTGAGCAACGCATCGCGCAATGCAGCTTTGGATGCGGCTTCTTTAACGCCTTTGATCTGTTTTCCGTGGCCATTGAGGGCCTTGTATTCGTAGAGAGGCATGGGGTTATCTGAGAGAAAAGAGAGGTAAAGTCTTTAGAAACGATGAAATCAGCGTTGAACGCCTTCGTCGGGAACAGCAGATTATTCCGTCACATCCTGCGTAACGCGGAGGACTTCGGGGATACTGGAGATACCAGCCAAAACATTTGCGATACCATCATCGCGCAAACTGGTCATACCATTTTTTTCGGCTTCGTGGCGGATTGTCGCGCCGTCGGCGCGCTGCATCACGAGTCGGCGAATGGCATCGGTAATCACCATCATTTCATAAATAGCGGTACGACCTTTATAACCGGAATCATTGCATTCCTTACAGCCGCATGGTTTATAGAGAACGCCGCCGACTGAAGCCATTTGCGCAGGAGTAATGCCGATTTCGGCCAATTCTTCGGGCGAAGGCTCATAAGGCATTTTGCAAATCGGACAAAGGCGTCGAATCAGTCGTTGAGCCATGGCGAGTTCGAGCGAAGAGCTAACCAGGAACGGCTCAATACCCATATCGATGAGACGCGTGAAAGCGCCTGCGGCATCGTTTGTATGCAGCGTAGAGAACACGAGGTGTCCGGTGAGTGCAGCCTGAATCGCGATTTCGGCAGTTTCCTGATCACGGATTTCTCCGACCATCATGACGTCGGGATCGTGACGCAGATAGCTTCGCAAACCGGTAGCAAATGTCAGCCCGATCTTGGCATTCACAGGCATCTGGCTGATACCGGCGAGCTGGTATTCGACAGGGTCTTCTACAGTGAGAATATTTTTATCGGGCGTATTGATGCGGTTGAGACATGCATAGAGTGTTGTGGATTTTCCGGAACCGGTAGGTCCGGTGACCAGAATGATGCCGTGCGGCTGCGAGATCGCGTGCGTGATGATGCGATAATGCCGCTCATTAAAGCCCAGATCCTTGAGATCGCGCAAGATGGACTGCTGATCGAGCAGTCGCATGGTGATGCGTTCGCCATGAACAGCCGGAGCCGTTGCGACACGGACGTCGATATCGCGACCGGCGATTTTAAAACGAATACGACCATCCTGAGGGATTCGTTTTTCGGCGATATTGAGGTTGGACATAATCTTGACGCGAACGACGATGGCGCTGTGGAATCGCTTGGGTGCCCTCGCAACTTCCTTGAGCACGCCGTCGACGCGGAATCGGATGATGACATATTCCTCGGCCGCCTCGATATGAATATCGCTGGCGTGCTCGCGCATGGCCTGCTGAAAAACCATGTTCATCAGCTGAATGATCGGGCCTTCGTCGTCACTGGCCGCATGATTAAGAATATCCTCGATATTCTGGGCTTCTTCTTCTTCGCCAACAGGTTTCTTGGTTTCGAGGTCATCGACCATATTGGCGAGGTCGCCGCGCTTATCATAAATGCCCGTAATCAGCGCATGAACAGATTTTTGCGGTGCGAGAATGGGGATCGGCTCGAACCCGGTGAGCACGCGAATGAAGTCGAGGCCTTCGGTATTGAGCGGGTCAGTCATCGCCGTGAGCACGAAATTGCCGCGCATCTGAAACGGCATGATATACTGGCTCATAGCGACATTATAATTGTAGTCTTTTGACAGCGTCATATCGACCTGTTCGAGATCGAACGACTCCCACACCTCAATGCCGAACTGCAGTCCCAGAGCGCGCAAAATATCAATTTCCTTAACGAATTTGCGCTCGATGAGGATTTCGCCGAGTTTTTTATCGGGATCCATTTGCTGCTGTTCCAGCGCAGCATTCAACTGTTCGTTGTTGACAAGCCCGTGACTGATTAAAATCTCGCCGATTCGACTGCGTCCAAACATAGGTAAACTCTTTGAATTTTTTGGAATCTGATGTTGGTGGGGGCAACGCCCCCTACGGCGCTATTTGTGCAAGAGACGTGTCACGACACGTCTCTTCCGCAAATACGCGCCTACCCCCTATGCGGTGGCTGCGCCCCCGCAACGCCCCCGCTGTACCCCGGATCCCCATTTGTTCAAAGCTATTAATTACCACCTCTTGATGGTCTATTGCCACCCGCGCCACCGGATCTGCCGCCACTTCTGCCGCCGCCAAAACCGCCGCTCGGTCTGTTGCCGCCGCCACGATTTCCACCAGCGTTATTCCCGCCTGATGCAGGACGTGTTCCTCCACCGCCACTATTACCAGCAGAACCGCCACCGCCACTGCTACCGGTGCCGCTGCCGCCGCCATAGCTGCCGCCACCAGAGGTATAACCATCCGAGAATCCATCGGGCAGTTCGATACCATCATCTTCAGCCGTCATTTCAATGATATTCTGCGCTTCGCGAATCGCGTTAATCTCGCTTTCCTTCGTATCGATGGTCTGACGGATTTCTTCGAGCAAACCATGTTTCTTATCGAAATCGACGGTGCGGACATATGTTAAATCCTTGCGGCCGAAGAATTCGAGGAACTGGTCACGTTCTTCCTGTTTGCGTTTGCTAATCTTATCGAGATCGGCATTGCTCTCGATGATATACGGCGTAAGCATCAGCAGCAGATTCTGTTTTTGAATCGTTTTTTCGGTCGAACGGAACAAATAACCGAGCACTGGGATATCGCCGAGCAAAGGCACTTTAGACACCGACTGGGATTCGCTGTCACGAACCAAACCGCCCAATACGACCGTCTGCTGATCGGGCACAACGACAACAGTCTTAAGATTTCGCATACGCGTGGAAGGACCGCCCAAATCCGATCCACCTGGTTTCACTTCTTCGATTTCTTCGGTGATATCGAGACGAACTGTGCCACCTTCATTGATTTGCGGTTTGATATTCAACGTCAATGCGACATCGACTCGCTCAATCGACGTACCATAGCCGCCAATCAGGCTGCTGAGCGCCGAAGTCGTCGTATTGCTGCCCGAAAGCGAATTCAGCAAAGACGAATAGTTCGAAGAGGTATTGGTGATATACGGGATACGCTCACCGACGCTGATCTCCGCTTCCTGATTATCGAGCGTCAGAATGGTTGGTGTTGAAAGTACGTTAACATCCGTATTTGTCTGAAGCGCATTCAGCACCATACCGAGGCTTGGGATACTGAGTCCTGCGATTTCGAGCGAAGGACCAGCCAACGCCATCAAGAAGCCCGGTGTACTGTCGCCCGACAGGAACATCGCCGCCGGAGAAACACTGGATAACGAATTGAGCTGAGTACGTCCGGCAAAATAGCCATCGCCCTGGCCGGTATCGAAAATATCGCCACCATGCATCACGATGCCCAGATCGCGGGTTCGCTCAAGGCTAACCTCCATAATCGCCGCTTCGACATAGACCTGGCGACGCGGACGATCGAGTTCCTTGATCACATTTTTAATGGCCAGGAAATCCCTCGGGCTGGCGACGACGATCAAGTCGTTTGTCGATTCATTTGCGACGACACTGATATCTTCACCCTGAAGCGTTCGACTGGCGGAATTCGAGTTGTTGTTATTACGATTGCTGTTGTTTTTGGATGTAATATCCGAAATCACCTGATTTAAAGCCGAGTAGACTTCGGATGCCTCGGAATTCTGCAAATGCACGACATTAATTTTACCCGAATCGGGGATCTCGACGTCCAGCTTCAGGATCAGACGCTTCATCTTTTCGTAGCTGCGTTCGTCGGCAACGATGATCAGCTTGTTGGTGCGTTCATCGGCAACGATCTGGCTCACGCGCATTTCGGTCTGATTGGCATTCGCGTTATTCGCATTGTTATTGTTACGGTTATTGCTCGTTCTCGAAACCTGGAAAACCTGTGTGAGCAGTTTTTCCATATCGGCAACCGATGCGTATTGTACGGGATAGACCCAGATTTTCTCGCCTTCACTGCTGCCGTTATCCATCTTTTTGATAAACGCCAGCATGCGGTTCACCGAATTTCCAGTATCGGTAATGATGAGCGAATTGGCAGCAGCATAATCGACGATCACGCCATTCGCAGTCTTGAGTTGCTCAAGCACAGGTTTTATCTGGGATACATCGATATATTCGAGCGTCGCAATATGCGTCACGAGTGAATCATTCTTGGGGACCGTCGTCTCGCCATACGTCGCAGGTAACGGTTCTTTGACGCCGTTATTGAGCTCAACGATTTTATAGAACTTGCCGCTGGGTACAACGGTTAGCCCATTCATCTGCAGTGCAGATAAAAACGCCTGATAGGCTTCGTTCTGCGTCACCGGATTCGGGCTGATAATCGTGATTTTTTTACCCGCACGAAGGGAATCCGCAATGATGAAGTTACGTCCCGTCTGAGCGCTCATCAGCTTGACGACATCACTGAGTTCAGCATCGCGAAAATCCAGCGTAATCTTGAGATTTTTGGGCGTATTTTTAACGTTGAAATCCTGCCCGAAATTCTGTTCGAAATCGAGGGATTCGCCAAAGATCACGCCGCCTTCGACACCGACACCAGGCTGGTTGGATGCTGGAGCTGCGGGGGAATCCGCATCATCTCCAGAAGCATCTTCCTTGGGTGCATCACGTTTCACGACACCGGGCTGCGATCGGCGCGAATCATTACCCACGACCTGGGTGTCGCCATCATCCTGAGCCAACGCCAGTGACGGTAAATGCATCTGAAGCAGCCCGGCACTGAGTACCATTGCAGCCATTATCGTGTATGTTCTCAACTTTTTATGCATTGCTTTTCTATTTGTCCTTGGTGGATGAAAATATCCAAATCTTCAGGCCCAATTCTATAATCTACTTGTCGTTTTTCCAAATAACCGATGCAGCAGCCATTATTTCAGCTGGAACGTCAGCGTTTTTTCCTGGCCACCGCGGTTAATTTTGATGCCGATATCCTGACCGGGTTTTAGAGCATCAAACAAAGCCATTGCTTTTTGGGGCCCATCGACCTGCTGCCCGTTCACGTCGATGATGGTATCGCCGGATTTAAGTCCCAGCTGTGCATAAACCGAATTGCTCTCGATCCCGAGCAATCTGAAGCCACCGATTTTGCCACCGCTATGCACAGGCTGCACCTTTGGCAATGGGCCATAATCCGCATTATTCTTCAGCGAGTTGGGATTCTTACGAATCTTTTCGACAACGTCACGGGAGACTTCGTAAGTATCCGTACCAACTTTGCGAACGACTTCGGCTGGCGCCGCCGTCGCCGCATCCGCATCCGCTGTTTTCTTTTCAGCCTCAGCCGCAGCCTTTTCACGAACTTTTTCGGCCTGTTTTTCTTTTTCGACCTGTTTTTCGATGGCCACTTTGGCGTCATTCAAATCTTGTTCGGTCGTACGCGTATCGATGTATTCCAAACGGTTGTTCTGTGTCGTACGCTCCATAAAGACGCGATTTCGGACAATTTTTAAAATGCGCGCCTCTTTGAGCAGGGTATCGCCTTCGTTCAGATAAACCATTCTGGCTTCTGCACCGCCATCCAATGGCATAAACATGGCGATCGAATAAGCCGGAATGCTGGCAACCTGTGTACCGACGAGCAACACACGCATATCCGTCAAAACCGGACGAACGCCATCGCCAACGATTTCCTCGATCACTTCTGGTTCGTCAATCACTGGTGGTTCCTCAACGGGTTCCGGCTCGCTCGAAGCAATCGCTTTCTGATTAAACAGGTTGCGGTTATAAACCAACCCCTCGACATCTTCTAATGGTATGGCCAGTTTCGACTCGACTTTGATATTCTCAGCATTTGTCACATTGAGCTTATACGGCGTGATGGATGTGACCTTTTGCCCAATCATATTTCCGATACCACGGGCGGATAAAAAAGCGATCAGCACAACCATGGCTGCAATCGCAATTCGAACAATCAAACGAACGCGTGAATCCATGGCCTACTCCACTGCACTCAGATGAATGGTGCGCCGCACACCGCGATGCTCAACTTCAATTTCACTTGCCCGCTGTTTGCCGGCAGTCATATTCACAAACATCAGCGCCATCGGCTCCATGTCGGGCATTTTGCCATTAATAGACATCACGATGTCCCCCGACACCAACCCAATCTTCGAAAATAAAGTCTCATCGGGTATTTCAACCAACCGATACCCGAGAATCTTCCCATATTCCACACGCGGCGAAACGCTCAGTGCAACCGATGCTTCACGAATATTTTTCGCCTGATCCGAAACCGCATCGTACCGCACCTGATAATCGTTCTCACCGGTTTTCCAAACCATGTCGTCTGTGAACCGAATCAGCGGAGAATGCGGTAAACGCTCATATTTCGTATCGGCATAAACCATCGGGTATTTCGTGAACAAGGCCCCATTCAGCGAGCCGCGTTCGCCCATCTGCTGGGTCGGCTCTCCGCCCTCCGATAACGCAGCATACAGCATCGAATCATCCATTTTTTCGCGTTGGCTATGTTCGACATGGTGCGCTTTCGGTTGTTTGGATGCGGGCATAATCTCCGGAACATCTGCAAATCCATTCAAAGAAACAGCGTTCTCCTGCACTTCGACATCATCGCTGAGCATGGACACGACGGCCCATACAGTGATCACGACCGCGACCACACACACTGCAATAAAGATGTTAAAGCCCTTTTTACTGTCACTCATACCTACATCCAGAATTACGGACAGACAAACCCGTTATTTCCTACAGCCATTCCGATATTTTATCAAGTTTCGCGACATAGCCATCGGTCAATTTTTATAACGAGAATTCATGCCCATTCATTTCTTTTTTTTGGCAGCGCGGCTATTGGCCATACGGCCAATACGCCGCTGCGGCAGGACTATTGGCCATACGGCCAATACGCCCTGCCCCGCTTATGACACCGAATTTCCAGCGAAATAGCGCCGATCAAGCGTTCGATAGCCGATAGCTTCGGACAAATGTTTTTTGGTAATCTGTGGCGAATGCGCCATATCAGCGATAGTCCGCGCGACCTTTAAAATTCTGTGATGCGCCCGAGCGCTCATTCCCAATTTATCAATCACTCGCTGCATCAGCTTGTGACCGTCATCGTCCAAAGCGCAATAGGCACGAATCTCAGGAACCCCCATCTGCGCATTACATCGAATCGCGGTTTCCCTGAATCTTCTGCGCTGTATTTCGCGGCATGCAATCACGCGGTCACGGATAGATGCAGAGGTTTCGGATCTTTGTGGGTTGCGCATTTCCTCATAGGAGACTTCCGAAACTTCCAGCTGAATATCGATGCGATCGAGCAACGGTCCCGAGATCCGCGACTGATAGTGCTCGATGGCTTCGCGTCTGCAAATACAGGGCTTTCGCCGGCTGCCAAGATTACCGCACGGACACGCATTCATCGAAGCCAGCAGCATGAATTGCGCCGGGAACTGCACGCATTGCAAACGTCTTGTAATGTTGACCTGACCATCCTCAAGCGGCTGGCGCAGCACTTCGAGCACCTGTCGTTTAAATTCGGGCAGTTCATCCAAAAATAGAACGCCATGATGTGCCAAAGAAATTTCGCCCGGTCGCGGCGATGGCGACCCGCCGCCAACCAAACCAACATCGCTAATCGAATGATGTGGCGATCGAAATGGGCGAGTGTCAACCATGGCGCGCGATCCCAAATTGCCGGAAACGCTGTAAAGCGCAGTCACTTCAAGCGCTTCGTCGAACGAAATCGGCGGCAGAATCGTTGGCAGACGCTGCGCCAGCATCGTTTTGCCCGATCCCGGCGGTCCAATAAAGATAAGGTTGTGACCGCCAGCTGCAGCCACTTCCAATGCCCGCTTGGGAACCGTCTGGCCGCTCACATCCGACATATCTGTCGCAGAGAAATCCAGCCCCGTCTGACGTTCACCGGCAATATAGCGCGGCGGCAATTCGTTATGCCGGAGCGCATTGTAACACTGCCTTAGCGTCGTCGGACAATAGATTTCCATGCCTTCGACCAAAGCCGCTTCGGCTGCATTTTCGGGCGGCACCATCACCGATTTCATACCGGCTTTTTGAGCCGCCAGAACAAGCGGCAAAACACCGCGAATTGGCCGGATATCTCCGGTTAATGCCAACTCACCCATCACCATACAGCCATCAAAGAAATCGGCGGCAGACGGCGGAAATTCACCATTCGCCAGCAAAATTGCCAGTGCAATCGGCAAATCGTAGGTCGTACCGTCCTTGCGTACATCTGCAGGTGCCAGATTGAGCGTAATACTCGTGTTCGGGAAATAGATATCCGATTCCATAAACGCCGAACGCACGCGAACCCTCGATTCGCGCACCGCACCTTCAGCCAGCCCAACCGTCAGAAAGTTCTGCTGCCCAAATCCAATCTGCACCTCAATGGTTACGCAATAGCCTTCTACCCCAAGCAAAGCGCCACTTCTCGTTTTTCCAAACATTGCCCGACTCCATGTCTATGCGGCAAAACCGCGTGTCCAAATCAAAGGCAGACATCTGCCTTTGATTGTATGGTGAGCGGTCGGGTGGTTTGTGACATTTTTTTTAGCTAATACGGCAACTGTGTTGTTCTTATCAGATTTTGGGTAATTAGCCAGTCTGTCCGGGCGTGCCGCAGGCACACCCGGTTACTGATACAGAAGTGACGCCTTCCAGGCGTGTCATTGCCCCAACGCAGTAACGCGAAAGTATTTGGTAATGCGGAGCCGGGGGCGTTGCGGGGCCGGCGACTGAGGGCCCCGCATCGGGGGTAGCGGCGTATCGCCAAAGCGATAGCCGCGCAGGGGGTGTCCCCCTCAATCAATTGGAATGAACGCGTATATGGTTGATCAAACTGGCCTGGTATGCGGCTCCGAAGCCATTATCGATATTGACGACGCTGGTGCCGGATGCGCACGAATTCAGCATTGAGAGCAGTGCGGCGATTCCACCGAACGACGCGCCATAGCCGATGCTGGTGGGCACAGCGATGACCGGGCAAGCGACCAACCCCGCCAAAACACTGGGCAATGCGCCTTCCATACCCGCGATGGCGATGATAACGGTCGCAGTCATCAGCGTGTCGAGATGCGCAAGCGTTCGATGCAGCCCTGCGACCCCGATATCGTATAACGCAATGACCTCATTACCCAGCATTTTAGCGGTGAGCAGCGATTCTTCGGCGACGGGGATATCGCTCGTACCACCGGTCGCGATGACGATTTTTCCGATGCCATCTGGTTTTGGGAAACAACCAACGATGCCGACGCGTGACAGCGGATGATAGTCGAGCGAAACCTGATAAGATTCGACCAGATTTTGAGCAGTTTCGGGCGACAGACGCGTGATCAGAATGCCGCGATCGCCATTTTTTTGGAGCGCGTCGACGATGCCAGCAATTTGTTCGACCGTCTTGCCGGCACCATAGATCACTTCGGATGCGCCACAACGTACTTTTCGATGATGATCAATACGCGCAAACCCAAGATCTTCGAACGGCGCTTTTCGAAGCGACAGAACCGCTTCATCAATGCCGACTTCTCCCCGGCTTACCGCTTGCAGCAGCGTGCGAATCTCGGCTTCTGTCATTGCTTATGGCTCCCAACCATCAAAGATATGTTCATCGTAGACATTATTTTCGTCGGGCGAATGGGATGCATGCCAGACTTGCGCAAAAAATGGATTGCCGCGCGCGATTTCATCGTAATTCCACGGCATTGGGAAACATTCAGGGCACCAGTGTCCGCCCAGCAAAACCAGCGTTGGAGACGCCGTAAATTCATGCCCAAACTGGCAGGACCACTTCAACGGTGAACGCATATCCCCCTTCTGCATCGACTGAGAAAGGCACTTTCCACCGCGAAATTCTGCGGCTTTGCACATATCTTCGATATCGAGTTCCGATTCGGGTTTGGTCTCGTCATAACCGTGATCGAGATGCATTGGTGTATCGGATGGACGCGACAAATCCTGATCTTTCCAGCCGGGGATTTTTTCCCAGGCTTCGCGGCTTCCATAATATGCCGTGATGCGTTGCATATTGTTCGTTTTGATCCAATCCTGAGTTCCGAAGCCTTTTTTATAAGCCATCGGTTTCATGCCGATTTTAACAGCCCATCCCGGAGCCAGTTTTGCCAGATGATAAAACCAGGGCACGGATTTGCCCATCTGTTTGAAATAGTCTTTAACCGGAATATTGGCACGGAAATGCAAATAATCCTCGAGCACATCCGAGTCTTCGTACCAGTGACCGTGAAAGTTTTTGAGCACAAACCATCTAGGTTCGAAGATTTTTTCGGGCGGCGGGCATGAAATCGCATCCAGCAGCAGACACTCAAATTCATAGTTCGAAATGCGATATTCCTTGCCACTGCCGATGTTATAGAATCGATTCCAAAATTTTTCGGGCAAATCGGTTGTGCACAGATTGGCGAGCAGCCGGCCGCTGTCTTCGACGGTAGCCCATTCGAGAACGCCGCGAATCGGTACGTGGAACATAATTGGATCATAATTTTTGAGAATATCGGGGTATAAGATGCCCGACTGACGCAGACTTACCCAGTGTTTTAGCCCGGATTCGGCGAAAATACGCTCGGCCTTTACCTTCGACATGCCATAGTGATCATAAATGCTCACGCAGATCGGATCCCCGGTTCGTCCCCAGTGAATCGGCTCATTTCGCGGTCCAAGTTGCGCTACCGAACCAATGTAGACGACGTATGGCTGTTTTTCTTCCGGCTGTGCCAACGATGCTTTGACGACATTTTCGGCCGCAGTAATGTTCACTTTCGGCGTTTTTTTTGGAAAATAATCCGCTTTGGGCGACACCATTCCCCCGACATGAAATACATAATCTGCGTCTGTCACGCCTTTGAGCACATCTTCGTAATTGAGCAAATCACCCCATACGATCTCGATTTTGTCTTTATATGGTGCGAGTTTTTTGTGATTCACCTCACTATCCCGCACGAGAACTTTAATGTTCAGGCTATCGGATTTGGCAACGAGTTCTTTCAACGTTGCCATGCCCATTACGCCAGTTGCGCCAGTTAGAAAAACCGTTTTTTTTGTCATGTGATTACTCTGCATGTAACTGTTAAGTCCCTCATCGTTATTGTTTTGACGGCTTTCGCCATAAGCACATTTATTTGCGCGGCTACGCACCGCAGGCACCAGCGTTGTGTGCGCGAAAGCCCCTTGCATTCCCGCCCCCCGGGGGCCCGCCACCGGATCCGTCGCATTTTATTTTGGCATGTTCTTTTCTGTCGCCCTTTCAGGGCTAAAATCCTTGGTAATCTATAAACCGTGGGTTTCGCTAACCTCACCTACCCCCAGCCGCTTTGCGGCTGTCCCCCTCCCTCTCCCAGCGGGCGAGGGAAGGGGAATTATTCCCCCGGCTGTATACTGCCGCCCTTTCAGGGCTTTCATCTCAAGCATCCATCTGCATTTTTGAAAGTACGTTAATGTTAAGCATTTTTGGAATGCGACAGTCTTGGGGCCCGCCCCCGGAGCCCCGGCGAGTTCTACCCTTTCAGGGCTGTCATCTCAAGCATCCATCTGCTTTTTTGGCGAATTTTGATTCGCATCACGCAAAATACCTGCACCGCACGCACTGATTACATCACCGATAGTTCTCTGGCAAACCGAAACGCAATTGTGTTCAAATTTTCCATCGCTTTGGGAAAATTGAAATCGTAATTATCGTCGCCAAATAAACAGTCCGAAACGGATTTGAGGGCGATAAAACCGACCTGATTGCGCATACAAACCTGCGCAATTGCGCAGCCTTCCATTTCTATGAACAACGGATGAAACGTCTGATCAATCCACTTAGCCCGTTCTCCGCGTTTGGCAAACCAGTCGCCAGTAACGCCGGTACCGCACAAATACGGTACGTTCATCCGCTTGAGGCATTCTTGTGTCTGTTCCACACGGCTTACCGGGAATTCGACAATATTTACCGTGCTCACCAGCCCAATCGGATCGCCGCATCCCGTCGTATCGACATCATGCTGTATATATTTATCGGCGATCATCAAAGTGCCAATCGCGACGTTTCTAAAGCATCCTGCGACCCCAACATTGATGATGATATCCGGATGATACAGCGATATGCAAAGCTGCGCAGCCATCGCCGCATTCACTTTGCCAATCCCCCCGGCAACCGCGATGATATTTGGGGTCACTCTGTAAAAGGATACGCCAGCCACAGTCTGCTCCAGTTCAGCCGAACTGCTGCCGAGCAGCGAATCGATTTCTTTGGGCATGGCATATTGAAGCGCGATGATCAAATCAGACATAATCAAATCCTTTAAAACGCCAACCGCTCAATCACCGCATTTTCCCGAGTAAGTTTATCGATGAGATCCAGTGGTTCACAATGTCCAAAGACGACATACATGCCTTTGAACTGCGGAATCGTGCGGGCAAGCAACGCAAACTGCGTCGAAGCCATTCCCGGATGATTCTGAATCATCACAATCGAACCCGCAGTCGGCTGATGCACGGCGCATCGTTCATCTTCAAGAACAAAATTCGTTCCTTCCTCACGAACACTGCTTGTGACATAAGCCCCCTTAACGCGGCTGTCAAATGGCAAATTGCTGTAATACGCGGTTTGATGCATCACGCCAGAAGCATCCGTCCATCCATAACCATCGCGTCCAAGCGATACAAAATTCAATACGGTCAGCGGATGTGTGCCAGCATACAGCTCGCATTCCAGCGTTCCAAGCGATGTCACAATCTGCCCCTTCATCACGTAATCGACCGGAAACGGCGCAATGCTGATTTTGTGATCCTTCAATACCTCAGTATTTTCGGGCATTTGCGCAGTTGCATTCGCCGCATTTTGCGAAGAATCGGCCTCTTGAACCGCACCGTCAGCTGTACAGGTCGTTACCTCTGCAGATTCTGTGGATGCAGCGATTGTGTCCGATGGTGTATCTGCACTATCAGCCGATGAAGCAGCACTTGTTTCTGCCGAGGTGACATTATCTTCCTGTGCATACGACAGACAGGGCATAAAGATAAGCATCGGCAATGCAATGGTTAAAGCACCATACAACAAGCGTTTTAAGCGAGATGCCAGGGTTACAGCATTTAAACGTGGATTAGATATTGCGTATACCAAGGTAAACCCGCTTAAATAGTAGAGGTTTTGTCGAAATGGGGAAGGGGCCCCATTGAGTCTTTTGTTCGTCATGCTTACAAGTAAAATATGGAAGTTCGTTAAAAAATATTGCGGGTTTCAAGGGGCTCAGCCCCTTGACGGGGTTTGGGGGGCCGGAATGAGCGCCATCCGGTGAATGGCGCGAATGAAGAGCCCAGTGAGCAAATCAAATACGCAAGTCGAAGCGCCATGCGCGAGAGACGAAGCGAATTTGATATTGCGAACTGAG
>JAEEGL012821394.1_pt1 | contig 17248 bp, 10 predicted proteins | sample 9134231 | NCBI WGS metagenome assembly JAEEGL01 (sample SAMN16246548, study PRJNA631951) | gut metagenome | biome: gut microbiome; feature: rumen; material: fiber-attached | host: Bos | place: Iran: Karaj | collected 2018-10
AACATCGACGAGGCAATGAACCGCCACAACGCATAAAAAAGAAGACAAAACACAACATTTGTCGTGAAACACTGACAGATATTCTGCCCAAACGCGCTGAAATCCAAAAAACACTTGCAATGAAACAAAGAATATGATAAACTATATAGGATATACATAAAAAACAAAAAGAGAAAGGAAGTCTCTTATGTCATTTTCCGATCTTGGCATTTACCTCGGCGACGTTTCCCGTCTTGAGGTGGAACACTTCACCAAAGACCCCCTGAAAGCACAGAAGAGCGTGCTTCGCAAGATCATGCTCATGAACAAAAACTGCGAATACGGCAAAAAGCATCATTTTGCCGACGTGCACAGCATTGAAGATTTTCAGCGTCTGGTTCCGCTTTCCAGCTATGAAGACTATGAGCCGATGGTGGAACGCATGATCCACAACAAAGAAAAGAACCTGATGTTCACCGGCCCGAACATCCGCTATTGTTCGTCGTCCGGTTCCGTCGGCAAGCCGAAGATCTTGCCGAAATCTGCAAACGACCTTTGGAAAATGCAGTGCATCGGCTTTTCCATGTCCGTTTCCGTGGCCTCCAAATGGCTCAGAGAGCACCGCGGCAAAAAGCTGCCGCCGCAGATGGGCCCGCTGGTCATGGTGCTCACCGGTCATCCGCTGGAAGACGGCAAACGCTGCAACGGCGCCGGCCAGATCCCGCTGGATTACCTCAAGCAGATCACGCCCTTCTTCAGCACCTCGCCCGTGTCGCTGCTGATCCCCGAGCACGAAGAGCTGCTTGACACCTCTTATCTGCAGCTTCGTTTTGCGCTGGACAACGAAGACGTCAGCTATCTCGGCTCCATCGTCGTCACCCTGCTCACCCAGATGTTCGACTACCTTGAAGAACACTGGCCGGAGCTTTGCGACGACATTGAAAAGGGCACGCTCAACCAAAACGTGCGCATCACGCCGGAGCTGCGTGAAGAATATGAAAAGAAGTTCAAGCCCAACCCGGCCCGCGCCGCATTTTTGCGCAAGGAGTTTGAAAAGGGCTTTGACACCCCGATCGCTCCGCGCATTTGGCCGAAGCTGTCCTGGGGCTACGGCATGATGGGATCCAACCTTTCGCTGTATATCGACAAGCTGCGCAAATATATCGGCGACACCCCGCTGCACAACATGGGCTATGCCGCCGCCGAAGGTTTCTTCGCCGCGCCGATGGAGCTGGATGTTGCCGACTGCGTGCTGCTGCCGCACTGCATCTTCTTTGAGTTCCTTCCGCTTGACGAAGGCGAAGAAAAGCCGCGTGAAGACGTCACTCCCCTGCTTGCCCACCAGCTTGAGGTCGGCAAGAAATATGAGATGATCGTCACGAACTATTCCGGTCTGTACCGCTATCGCACCTTCGACATCTATGAGGTCACCGGCATGTATAACAACACGCCGAAGGTGGTGCTGCTGTATCGTCAGAATCTGAGCATGAACGTTGCCAACGAAAAGACGACCACCCAAATGATTGACTACGCCGCCAAAGAAACCGCCGCCAAGATGGGCGTGGAAATGATCGGCCACAGCTTTTGGCCCGATCTCGGCACCAAGCCGCCGCGCTATGTGATGCTGACGGAAATCAAAGACGGCGAATCCATGAGCGAAGAAGACCGCCAGAAGTTCATTGACATTCTTGACGAAGAGCTCAAGGGCGTGAACGAAAAATATTACAAGTATCGCCGCTGGGGCATGCTGAACCGTCCGGAGATCCTGATCCTCAAAGACAAGACCTATTGGGACTATCGCGAATCGCTGCGTGCCAAGGGCGTTGTGCTCAATCAGATCAAGCCCGTCACCGTGGTGAACTCCCCCGAGCGCGAACAGTTCTTCTTCTCGCATGTACACACCGACGCGGAAGTCGTTTCCCGTGTGCTGGACGCGCTGAAGGACGAATAAAACAAACGAATATCTTTTCTGTAACCGCTGATCCAATCAGCGGTTACATAGCAAATATCAAGCAAAATCAAGGTGAAAACTATGGATATCAGATCCGATGTGCGCAACGTCGCCATCATTGCGCACGTTGACCACGGAAAGACCACCCTTGTGGACGAGATGCTCAAGCAAAGCGGTATTTTCCGCGAAAACGAGCAGGTGGCCGAGCGCGTGATGGATTCCAACGATCTGGAACGCGAGCGCGGCATCACCATTCTTTCCAAAAACACGGCGGTGCATTACAAGAACACCAAGATCAACATCGTTGACACCCCGGGCCACGCTGATTTCGGCGGCGAGGTGGAGCGCATCCTCATGATGGTGGACGGCGTTCTGCTGCTCGTTGACGCGTTCGAGGGCTGTATGCCGCAGACGCGCTTCGTGCTGCAGAAGGCGCTGAACCTGAAAAAGAAGGTGCTGGTCGTCGTCAACAAGATCGACCGCCCCGGCGCGCGCCCCGAAGAGGTGATCGACGAGGTGCTTGACCTGTTCATCGAGCTGGGCGCGGACGAGGATCAGATCGAATTCCCGATCGTATACGCCTCCGCCAAGGAGGGCTACTCTTCGATGGATCCCGACGACCGTTCCGGCGATATGCGTCCCCTGCTGGATGCGATCCTCAAATACATCGACGCGCCCGACGGCGACGTCAACGGCCCGCTGCAGATCCTGTTTTCGAGCCTCGATTACGACGATTACATCGGCAGGATCGGCGTCGGCAGAGTGGAACGCGGCACGGTCCGGCGCAACGACTCCGTGGTGTTGTGCAAAACGGACGGCTCGCAGGAGAACGTCAAGATCTCCCGCCTGTACCAGTTCGAGGGGCTCAAGCGCGTGGAGGTGGAATCCGCGTCGCTGGGCGACATCGTCTGCGTGTCGGGTATTGAGGACATCAACATCGGTGAAACGGCATGCAGTCCCGAAAAGATCGAGCCGCTGCCGTTCATCCGCATCGACGAGCCGACCATTTCGATGAACTTCATCGTCAACGACAGCCCCTTCGCCGGACGCGAGGGCAAGTTCGTCACCAGCCGCAACATCCGCGACCGCCTGTTCAAGGAGGTCGAAACGAACGTGAGCATGCGCGTCGAGGAGACCGAGACGACCGACACGTTCAAGGTGTCGGGACGCGGCGAGCTGCACCTGTCCATCCTGATCGAGACGATGCGCCGCCAGGGATACGAATTCCAGGTGTCCCGCCCGAAGGTCATCTTCAAGGAGATCGACGGCGTGCTGCACGAGCCGATGGAGCTGCTGATCGTCGAGGTGCCCGAGGCGTACGTCGGCGCGGTGATCGAAAAGCTCGGCTCGCGCAAGGGCGAGCTGGAGAATATGGGCGCGCGTGACGGCGGAGCGACGCATCTGGAGTTCCGCATCCCGTCGCGCGGGCTGATCGGCTACCGTTCGGAATTCATGACCGACACGAACGGCAACGGCATCATGAACCAGCTTTTCGCGGGGTATGAGCCGTACAAGGGCGACATCGTGACGCGCGAGCGCGGTTCGATCGTCGTGCATGAGACGGGCGTGAGCACCGGCTACGGTCTGTTCAATTCGCAGGATCGCGGCCGTCTGTTTATCGGGCCCGGCGTCGAGGTGTACGAGGGCATGATCGTCGGCGAATGCGCCAAGAACGAGGACATTGTCTGCAACGTCTGCCGCAAAAAGCAGTTGACCAACACGCGCGCAGCCGGCAGCGACGATGCGCTGCGGCTGGTGCCGCCGACTGTGCTGAGCCTCGAGCAGTGCATGGAATTCATCAAGGACGACGAGCTTCTGGAGATCACGCCGCAGTCGCTGCGTCTGCGCAAGAAGGTGCTTTCCAAGGAGCAGCGTCTGAAGCAGGAGCACCGGAAGAAATCGTGAGAGAGCATAAAACGTCCGTTGCGCTCGGCAGTTTTGACGGGCTGCACGCGGGTCATCAAAGCGTACTGCAAAACGCCCTGTCCTTTTGCGAGGACGGGCTTTTGCCGCTTTGTCTTTTATTCGACGTGCATCCGCAGACGGTGCTGCGCGGATCGCCGCCGCCGCTACTGATGGCGCCGGACGAACGGGACGCGCGTCTGCGTGCGATGGGCTTTTCCCTGCGGACGGTCTCATTTGCGGATATTTGCGGCATGGAGCCGGAAGCGTTCGTGCGGGTTGTCCTTTCGGACACGCTGCATGCGGGCGCGGTTTCCTGCGGCTACAACTACCGGTTCGGCAAGGGCGGTTCCGGCGACGCGGCATGTCTGCGGCGCCTGTGTGAGCAGAACGGCATCAGAATCCGCGTCTGTCCGCCTGTGGAATCCGGCGGCGAAGCGGTCAGCTCCACGCGCATCCGCACGCTTTTGGAAAGCGGCGCCTGCGCGGAAGCCGCGGAGCTTCTCGGCAGACCGTTTTCCTTTACCGAGACGGTCGTCCACGGCGCGGAGAACGGCCGGATCTACGGGTACCCGACGATCAACCAGCATCTGCCGCAGGGTCTGGTCACGCCGAAGTTCGGCGTGTACGTTTCCCAAACGCTCGTCGACGGCACGTGGTACGATTCACTGACGAACATCGGCACGCGTCCCACGCTGCCGGACGAAACGCCCGTGTGCGAGACGCATATTCTCGGCGTCGACCGCACGCTTTACGGCGATGCGATCACCGTCGCGCTCAGGCGGTATCTGCGCGCGGAGAAAAAATTCGCGTCGCTCGAAGAGGTGTTCCGTCAGGTGCGCCTCGATCTTGCGGCAGCGGGATTATCCTAACATCACGTCTAAAAGCATCATCACGGCAAAGCCGAGTACAATGCCCGTTGTGGCGGCGTACGGCTTTGCCGTTTCGTTTTCCCTGCACGCGGGGATCAGCTCGTGCACCGCGACGAGGATCATCGCGCCGGCGGCAAATGACAGCGCGTAGGGGAGCAGCGGCTCGACCCGCACGACCGCCAGCGCGCCGACGACGCCCGCAAGCGGTTCGACCATGCCGGACGCCTGCCCGACGAGAAAGCTCTTTTGGCGCGAGCAGCCTTCGCGGCGCAGCGGGACGGAGACGGCGGCGCCTTCGGGAAAGTTCTGCAGCCCGATCCCGACCGCAACGGCGACGGCGCCCGTCAGCGCTTCACGCGTAAAGCCGTTTTGCAGCGCGCCGAACGCGACGCCGACGGCAAGACCCTCCGGCACGTTGTGCAGCGTGATGGACAGAACGAGCAGCAGGATGCGGCCTTTGCGCGGATCGCGCCCGCCGCGTGCAGCGCAGACGACTGCGTCCGACAGCCGCATGAACGCCGCTCCGCAGAGGAAACCGGCCGTCGCCACAACGTAAGGCGGCAGCGCGCAAACGCCCGCGGCGCGCTCGATCGCGGGCTGCAGCAGCGACCAGAAGCTCGCGGCGATCATCACGCCCGCCGCAAAACCGAGCATCCGGTTCAGCGCGGTCGGGTCGGGACGCTTGAAAAAGGCGACTGTCGCGGCGCCGAGCGCGGTGACGAACCACGTGCCCAGCGTCGCAAGCAGCGTCCAAAGAAGGATATGCATAAAAAACCACCCGTTTCCAGTATAGTCATACCGGACAACGGGTGTGCTTTTTATGAAGATGGAAAGGAGTTTATTCTGCTGTCTCACGCGCTTTGCGCACGGCGCGCATCATGCCCTGAAAGACCGCGGCGATCGTCTCCGCCGTGCGCGGGCCGAGGGAGTTCGTTTCCTCGTAGTGGCGGCGGCCGTGCCGGTCGCGCGTCGGCTCAAAGTACGGCGTGTCGGGATGCAGCAGGAAGTCGTTGGGCGGCAGGATATAGCCGATCTCGTCGTTCGCGAGTCCCACGATCCGCAGCGCGGGATCGCCCGCGATCTCTGTGAGCGGTACGGGATTGTCTTCGCCGCCGTCTGCGGAGGACGATTCGTCTGCGGACAGATACCCGCCGTATGCCAGCTCCGGGAACAGCTCGCCCGGCAGCAGCAGAAGGTGCAGACTGCCGATCTCGAGATACGTCATCTCCGAGCGCAGCGCAAGCCCCAGCGACGTACCCTTGCGGCTGCAGGTTTCGGCGCGCACGATGCGGGCGAACTTCGCCGCCAGCAGCATCGTGTTGTCGGCTTCGAGATAGAACGTCTGCCGCAGCTGGTTGACGCACGGCGTGAGTTTCTTTTCTTTTTTGACGGACAGCGCGACCTGTGCCACGCTTTCGCCGATCCTGCGCGTGGACGCCGCAAAGTCGCCGCCCGCGTCGCGGATCGCCTGCTCGTCCTCGACGCGCATCGAGATCATGCCGCCGATCGCGCCGGTGCAGTAGAACGTTTCGGCGCCGGTCTCATCATGGATCATCCGGCGCATGTATCCGGGAAAGTCCGCGCTCACACGGGAATTGCAGCCCTGCAGCGATTCGGCGTGGGCGGAAAAGTGCACGAACCACGTCTCACGCGTGCCGTCCTTGGGGACGAAGCGCAGGCGCGTGAGCGTTCTGGAGTAGACGACCGGCGTGCGCACGTCCTCCTGCAGGTCGGGCGCTTCGGCTTCACCGAAAAAGAGGCTGCCGTCGCGCTGATCCTTGTAGGCGTCGATCGCCGCCTGCTTGACCTGCTCGCGGAAGAAGCGCATATAGTCCTTGTCCCTGCCGGTGCGCGGCAGAGGACCCCAGTTGCCCATCGTGTCGATCGCGGCGTGATCGTGCGTGCTCATCACGTGGATGCCGCGGCAGCCGGTCATGCGCACGAAATCCGCGAGAGACGCGCGGATCGCCTGCACGTCGGCGTTCAGCAGCCCGACGGCGTCCGCCGAAATGAGAAGCAGAGCGCCGCGGCCCGTGCAGTCGTCGAGCCAGAGCGCGTGCACGTGCGGCTCGTCGAGCACGCCCGTCGCCGGATTGTTCTCGCTGTAGCCTGCCACGTAATACGTTTTGCGGAAGAAGTCCTTCGGCAGCAGCGTCGCCTTGCCGAAGCCGACGCGCCAGTGCCTGCCGCCCTTCAAGCGCCAGTCCCGCGGGTATTCCTGCGGGATGGTCGGGGAGGGACGCGTCCGCAGATGCAGACTGCCTGCCGCGCCGAATGCCGCGCGCAGCCCGCCGGTGAGCGCAGCCTCGCTTTTCGCGGCGATCTCTTTCTTGAACGTGTCAAAATCCATGGCGCATTACTTCTTCGGAATGAGATTTGCGAACAGATCCGCCGTCAGATCCCAGATCGCTTTCGGAATGTTGCGCCCGCCCCAATTGGATTCTGAGACGATATGCAGGATGTTCTGAAAAAACGTCGGGATCTTGCCAGGGTCGGAGACCGGGAACTTGTCGAGTCCCATCTTCTGGCCGATGCGCCGCGCGACCTCGCGGTTCTGGATCGGTTTGCCGTTTTCGATCAGGTCGTTGCTTCCGAAGACGATCAGCGGCACGTCCGCGCCGGTGTGGCCGGTCTTGGTGTAGGTATACTTGCCGTCGATGAGCGTGATGCCGCCGGTCTCGTGGTCGGCGGTGATGACGACGAGCGTATTGCCGTCCTTCCGGGCGAAGTTCACCGCGGTCTCGATCGAGTGGTCAAATTCCTCGAGTGCTTCGGCGGCTTCGGCGGCCTTGTTGTTGTGGCTGAATTTGTCGATGTGCGCGCCTTCGACCATCAGGAAGAAGCCGTTTTCATTGTCCAGAAGGCTGATCGCCTTTTCCGTCATTTCGGAAAGCGTCGGAGAGGTCGAGCCTTCGGGCGCGTCGACGTGCCACATCGTGTCGTAATCGAACTGGCCGAAGCTCTTGCTGCCTGTCTGCAGCGCATCCATCTCACGCTTGGTCGTCAGCACGGTAAAGCCGTTTTCCGCCGCAAGAGCCGGATCGAACGTTTTGACCGCGCCGCCCCAGAGCAGATCGAAGTCGGACTTCGCCTGCTGGGTGCTGATGTCGGTGGAATTGCCGCGGTCGGACGTGTGCGCCGTGAAGGACGCGGGCGTCGCGCCGTCGGTCGTGTCCGTTGTGATGACGCCGGAGCGCCTGCCGCTGCGTTTCGCCGCTTCCGCGAGCGTGCGCGGCACGGAGAACCAGTCAAGCGGGTCATACCAGTACGAGGCGACGTAGCGGTTGGTCGTACGCACGCCGGAAGACAGCGCCGTGCCGCCGGCCGCGCTGTCCGTGACGGCGCTGCTGAACGAACGCGTCTCGGAATAGCCGCGCAGATCGCACTCTTCTTCCATGAACAGCGTGATGCCGCGTTCCTGCTTCGCCAGCGCCAGATGGTTCTGCCCCATGCCGTCGCCGATCATGAGAATGACGTTGTCGTAAACCTTCGTGTCTTTCGCGCTGACACACGGCACGAGTCCTGCGCACAGGATCAGAACCGCAAGCAGCACAGAGAGTGTTTTCTTCATAATATGCACCTCCAAGTTTTTCAATATTATAGCTTTTTTGTGCGGAACTGTCAACGGAATCTTAAAAAAGCTATTGAATTTTAGTAAAAGTTATAGTAAAATAGCATTTGTAATAGTGTAAAAAGGGGCGTTGTCTCATGAAACGATACAGACGGACGATCTTTGCCGTATTGCTGACGCTGGCGGTGGTTCTGGCGATGGTGCCTGCCGCATGCCTGTCGGCTGCCGCCGCATGGGGCGGCGGCGTGGCGCAGCCTTCCATGAGCACCGACGGATACTATCTGATCGACTCGGGCGAAAAGCTCGCATGGTTCTCGAACCGGGTCAATGCCGGCAACCCCACCATCAAGGCGAAGCAGACGGCGGACGTCGACATGGGCAGCCGTCCGTTCACGCCGATCGGCACCGCGAGCGTGAAGTTCCGGGGCATCTACAACGGCGGCGGCTACACGATCGCCAATCTCAAGGTGACGGGCGACGCGGAGGGACGCGGTCTGTTCGGCTACATCGGGACGACTGCGACGACGCAGACGCTCCATGACGTTGACGCCGACGGCAACATCCTCCCGACGACCTATACCGAGACGACCTACACGCCCGCCGAGATCAACAACGTCGTGCTGACGGGCGCATCCGTTTCCGGCAGTACGAACGTGGGCGGCATCGTCGGCGTGTCCGAGGGCGGCACGATCTTCGGCTGCTCGGTCGCGGGTACGGTGACTTCGACCGCATCCAACGCGGGCGGTATCGTCGGCTACAGCTATTCCGGCGCGACGGTCGTCAACTGTCAGAACGACGCGACGGTCAGCGGCACGCTGCGAATCGGCGGCATCGCCGGCTTCTGCTATGGTGCGACGACCACGTACGGCTGCTGCAACGCTGGGGCGGTAATCGGTACCAAGCGTATCGGCGGCATCGCCGGCCACAACACGTCCGGCAGCGTCCACCACTGCTACAACAAGGGCGTCGTGACCGCCACGGAAAACTCCTGCGGCGGCATCATCGGCTACGATATGAACGGCGAGCTGTACTGCATGTACACGATCGGTTCCATCAGCTGCCCCGGCGAGTTCAAGGGCGCGATCCTCGGCAACAAGACGTACGGCACGCGTATTGTCCGGTGCTATTTTGACCGCAGCGACACGAGCGCGACCGACGACTACGCGACGGCTGCCGAGCACGAGCTGATGCTCGACGCGAGCTTTCTTGAAACGCTCAATTTCAGCATGGAGATCTACGTCGGCGACTACTTCGGCACCAACAACGGCTATCCGATCCTGCGCTGGCAGCTGATCGGCTGGGACGGTTCCATCGGCGAGCCGGAGACGAACAGCAGCGGCGTTTATCTCATTACGAACGGCAGTGAGCTGGCGTGGTTCGCGCAGCTCGTCAACGGCACGCTGCCCGGCGTGGCGCAGAACAGGGCTGCGAACGCGCAGGTCATGCGTGATATTCTGCTCAATCCCGGCATCTTCGACGAATCTTCGATCGTGTGGACGCCCATCGGCACGGAGTCGTCGCCGTTTATCGGCACCTTTGACGGCGGCGAGCACCGCATCAGCGGCGTGTATCTGCCGGACAACACGATCAACGATACCGGTCTGTTCGGCTACGTCGGCGTCGGCGGCTTGGTCAAGAATATCTTCCTCGACAATTCGCTGATCAACGGCTATCAATATGTCGGTGCGATCGCGGGCCGAAACTACGGAACGATCCGCAGCTGCTTCAACTACTCCACGGTGCAGTCGATGTACAACACCGGCGGCATCGCGGGCATCTGCGGCGGCACGATCGACACGTGCGGCAACACCGGCGACGTGCTGGGATACAACAACTCCGGCGGCATCACCGCATGGCTCTCCGGCGGCGCGGTCACGAGCTGCTTCAACAAGGGCAAGATCACCGGCGTGTCGCGTACGGGCGGCATCCTCGGCCAGAACGGCGGCGTGATCCGTTACTGCTACAACAACGGCCGCGTCGAGGGCGGCGTTTCGGTCGGCGGTCTGGTCGGCATGCAGAACAGCGGATCGGCCACAGACGCCTTTACCGCCTGCTACAATATCGGCTTCGTCAAGGGCGCGCAGCAGGTCGGCGCGGTCGTCGGCTACATGCAGAACGGCGCTCTGACGTACTGTTACTTCGATACCGAACGCTCCGGCGCGATCGACAACGCACCCGGCGTAGTGGGCAAAACGACGGCAGAGATGGCGGAACCGACGTCCGTGAGCGCGTTTGCCGGCTTTTCGACCAGTTACTGGGTGGATCGCGGCGCGGATCAGTATTTCGACTACTGCCCCGAGCTGAAGGTGTTCTATAACTCCACGAACAATCTGCTCAAGACGACGTCCAAGGAAAGCGCGGCCGTCGTCAAGGGCGTTTACACCGTCATGGCGCAGGTCGACGGTGAAATGAATACGTACTACGCGACCGTCAAGCTCGGCGTCGCGCACATCGGCACGCGCAAGGAGGGCGGCACGCTCGTCCTGATCCGCGACTCGTCGATCACGGAGAATACCGTCGTCAACGGCACCGTGACGATCACCGACAACGCGCAGACGCGCACGCTCACGCGTGCAAGCGGCTTTACGGACAGCTTCTTCACCGTCAACGGCGCACTCACGCTCGAAGGAACCGGCACGGACACGATGCGGCTGAACGGCGGCGGAACGGCAGTTACCGGCACTGCACCCGTTCGGGTCGGCGGGACCGGACGCGTCACGCTGCGGGACGGCGCGCGCATCACCGGCAACAAATCGTCGTCGAGCGGCGGCGCCGTCTACGTGGACGGCGGCACGCTGACGATGCAGGGCGGCAAGATCGACGGCAATATTTCGCCGAACGGCGGCGGCATCGCGGCCGCAGACGGCGTTCTCGTGCTGGAGGGCGGCACGATCAACGGCAACACCGCGACGAACGGCGGCGGCGGACTGTTCCTGCAGGGCGCAGACGCCGAGGCGACGTTCAGCGGCACGACCGTCTCCGGCAACAGTGCAAAGAATGGCGGCGGACTGTACGTCCAGAGCGGCAGCACGGCCGAGTGGACGGACGGCACGCTGTCCGGCAACTCCGCGACCCAGCAGGGCGGCGGCGTTTACAACGCAGGTACGCTGCGTCTGTCCGGCGGCACGGTTTCGGGCAACAGCGCATCCTCCGGCGTCGGCGTGTACCAGGCCGGCACGCTGGAAATGTCCGACAAGGCGTATCTCGCCGCGACGGACGACGTCTATCTCCCGACCGGCAAGACCGTGACCAATACCGGCCGCATCAAGACCAGCGGTACGGTCGCGAACCTGACGGTGCAGAATTACGAAGCCGGCACGCGCGTGCTGGACGGCGAGCACTGCGCCGCGAACTACGCGAAATACGTGCTGAACGTTCCTTCCGGCAGCACGGAACTGTATATCAACTCCACCGGCTACCTGGTGGAAAAGGAAACGCACAACGTCGCCAAGGTCAGCGTATTCGGCTCCTATGACGTGTACTACACGTCGCTGAAGGAAGCCATGGAGGCGATCGGCGCCGAGGCAGAAGCGCAGGCGGCCGATCCGAATGCCGAAACGCTCAGCGCCATGATCACCATGATCGACGACGACGTCGTGGAAGATACCATCGCGGTCAGCGGCAACGTGATCATCACGACCATCGGGCAGGAAGAAGACGGACATTCCATCACGCGTTACCGTACCTGCACCGGCGCGATGTTCAACATTGCCGAGGGCGCGACGCTCGAATTCGGTTCGGTCGGCTCGACGAGCAACGCGGCGCTTGTCGTGGACGGCGGCAGCACACTCTACGGCACGTACGGTACGTGCATCGTCGAGAACCACGGCACGCTGCGTCTGAAGGACGGCGCAACGCTGCAGAATGCGTCCTCTTCCGGCGACGGTGCGGCGATCCGCAACAGCGGTACGCTCGAGATCCTCGGCGGCCTGATCCAAAACTGCACGTCCGCAAACGGCGGCGCTGTCTGGAACGCCGGCACGGCAACCATGAACGGCGGTACGGTGCAGAACTGTTCGGCGCAGTACGGCGGCGCGATCTACAATACGGGCACGCTCTCGGTCGAGGGCGGCACGCTCACCGGCAATACGGCGTCGCAAAACGGCGGCGGCATCTGCTCCGCTTCCGGCAGCACCGTGATGACGACCGGCACGCAGACGATCACCACGATCGACAACGACGGACAGGCGACAGTCACGACGGTCGAAGTGACCGGCACGCTGTCCGGCAATACCGCGAAAAACGGCGGCGGCATCTGTATTGCAGGCGGCACGGGCACGCTCGAGGCCGGCACGATCACCGGCAACAGCGCGCAGAGCGGCGGCGGCGTTTACCTCGGCGGCGGCAGCTGCACCGTCAAGGGCGGCAGCATCACGTCCAACACGGTTTACGTACACGGCAGCGGCATCTACAACGGCGCGTCGCTGACGGTGGATTCGGCACAGCTCGGCAGCGGCTGCGAGGTGTATCTTGCCGCGGGACACACGGTCGTTCCGGCAGGCACGGCGCCTTCCGCGGTGCTGACGCCTGCGGCCTATACCATCGGTACGCAGATGCTTTCCGGCAGCAGCGTCGCGGCGCTGTACGGCGGCTTCACCGTTTCCAACGACCGCTTCTTCATCAACGCGTCCGGTCGTCTGGACACGACGCAGATCTCTATCAAGGAGTCGTCGCACATGTCGGCTGACTATACGGACAACGTGATCACCGGCATCGACGTCGCGCACAGAACGGTCGCGGAACTCCGCAGCGAGTTCGACAACGACGCTTCCTCTCTGGTGTTCCGCAGCAAAAACGGCCAGGTGATGGCGGACGGCGACGTCGTCAATACCGGCTGTGTGATCCTGCTGCTCGACGGCAGCGGACACACGCTCGACACCAAGACCTTCTGTCTCGTCGGCGACGTGACCGGCGACGGCGAGATGGATGCCGAGGACGCCGTGCTCGTTTACTGCTACACGGCGGGCATGCTCTCGAAGAACAGCTCCGGCGGCGCGGCGGCTTACCGCGCGGCGGACGCGGACAACAACGGTCAGATCGACGCGGCCGACGGCGATCTGCTGCGCGCGTGCGGCGTTTACAAGGCTACGGTCGCCCAGCCGTAATCGCAGGCAGAATCCGAATATCGTTTTAAAAAGGCGCCGCGCAAAGCAGCGCCTTTTGTGTGAGGAAAGAGGTTGTACGATGAAGAATCAGGAAATCAACATCCGCGATCCGTTCGTGCTTTGCGAGAACGGAACGTATTACATGTTCGGCACGCGCGGCAGGGATTTCGGCATGCGCACCGGCGGGTTCGACGTTTACGTCGGCACGGATTTAGAGAACTGGTCTGCGCCGCAGGAAGTGTTCGACTCCGCAAAATACGGCATGAACGACGGCAGCAACTGGGCGCCGGAGGTGCATCGGTTCGGCGGCAGATACTATCTGTTCGCAACGTTCACGCAGCCGAACGGCCGCCGCGGGACGTATTCTCTGGTCAGCGACAGCCCGACCGGCCCGTTCGTGCCGAACAGCGACGGCCCGCTGACGCCGGCGGAGTGGGAAAGTCTCGACGGTACGCTGTGGGTCGAAGACGGCAAACCGTATCTGGTGTTCTGTCACGAACACGTGCAGATCCTCAACGGCACCGTCTGCTTCGTGCAGCTGTCCGACGATCTGAAGCGCGCCGTTACGGCTCCGACGCTGCTGTTTTACGGTTCAGATGCTTACGGCGTACCGGAGAACCCCGACGGCAGATACGTCACGGACGGTCCGTTTCTGCACCGGGCGGAAAACGGCAGACTCTATATGATCTGGTCGACCTGCCCGCCGGAAGGGTATTATCAGGGACTGTGTGTGTCCGAAACGGGACGCGTCGCGGGACCGTGGACGCAGCTGCCGCCGCTGTACACGAAGGACGGCGGTCACGGCATGCTGTTTTGCGATCTGGCGGGCGATCTGCGCCTGACGCTGCACAGCCCGAACCGTTCTCCGGATGAACGGCCGGTCTTTTTCCGCGTGCAGGAGAACGACGCACGCATGGATATCCTCAGCTGATCCGAACGGAGGTATGCATATGAAAAGAGCACTCTGCTGTCTGCTTTCCCTGCTGCTTTGCTGCGGCTTTGCGCTTACGGCTGCGGCGGATGCGGACACAACGACCGAAAAAACGCTGAACGTGATCTCCTTCAACGTCGACGGTCTGCCGGTCCCGGCGTTCCTGTCCTCGACGAAGCGCCCTGCGCGCGAAGCGACGCGCCTCATCGCGCAGCAGGTGAATGCGGCGGACTGCGACGTCCTGTGCGCGCAGGAGGACTTCAATTTCCACGGCGTACTCTCGCGGGAGCTGGAGCTGAAAAACCGTACCGTCACGAGCGGTCCCGCCGTGATCGGCGACGGACTGAATATCTTTTCGCGCTATTCGATCTATAACGTGCGGCGCGTGGCGTGGGACGCGGCATACGGCGTGTTCGACTGCGGATCGGATGAGCTGACGCCGAAAGGCATTCTCGTCTGCACGGTCGAAATAGAGGACGGCGTCTTTATCGACGTGTACACGCTGCATGCGGACGCGTGGGAGGACGACGACTCCATGCTTGCAAAGGCTGCGCAGTTCGACCAGCTCAAGGCGCTGATCGACGACTATTCCGGCACGGACAGAGCCGTGCTTCTGACCGGCGACTTCAACACGAATTATTCCACGTTCCGCGACGGGTACAAGGCGGGACACTACAACGTCGATCTGTGTCAGAAGCTCATCGACAACTTCGTCTCGAACGGCTTCAGGGACGCGTGGATCGAGGCAAATGCCGCGGGCAATTACGAGTTTACCTATGCCGAGATGCGTGAAAAATACGGCTGCGATTATCCGCGCACGTGGGATACGCTCGACCACGTCTACTACCGCGACGGCGCGGGCGTTCAGCTGACGCTCACGGACGCGTTTTACGACGACATGGACTGCGACGGCATGACGTGGCAGGGACATCTTTCCGACCACGCGGCGCTGCGAACGTCGTTCAAAGTGTCGATCGACAAAACGCAGACCAAAGCGCCCGACACGCTCACGAAGGAGCGCGCGCATCCGCTGCGGAGCTTTTTCGGCGCGGTCATTTCGATCGGCAAAACGCTGCGGACGGTATTCGCCCACCTGCCCGATCTTTGGGAAAAAGGGATCGGATGGCTGAAATAAAAAAGAGAGCTGCCAAACGGCAGCTCTTTTTTTGTACGTTCAATACATGTATTTCAAAAAGTGAAAACGCTTCTTCTTTTGCAGCAGGATGATGATCGTGGATTCCAGGACGGCGAGGAACAGCGTGACGCAGAAATACAGGAACGGATGCACCTCCGGATTGCGGATGCCGACGCGCCGGCACAGGAACGCCCAGCCCTCCCACATGAACAGCAGATGCAGAAAATAGATCAGCGTGCTGTAGCGGCGCAGGATCGGATAGACTGGGCACGGCTGCAGTTCGGAGCCGATGCACACGCGCAGCGTCGACCACGCGCACACGAACGCGCCCAGAAGCCGCACGTTCTCCCACACGGGAGACGCGCTGTCATACGTCAGAATACCGCACAGCAGGAGCGCTGCCCACAGAACGGGACACAGCGCTTTTTCCCATTTCGGGACGTCGTCGTCCGTCTGCGCGGCGAAGAAGCCGATGCAGGTGCAGATCAGTCCCTTTTTCATCACGTTGAAGAGGACGGGAGGAAGGACCTGCATCACGTCGGCAAACTGCGGCAGGGCAGACGCCAGCGAAACGGCGGCGTAAACTGCTGCGCCGGTGCCGAGCACGACCCATTTGTTCTTCGTCAACCGCGTCAGACCGAACAGGATTGCGATGCACAGGATCAGCGTGTTCAGATACCAGAAATGTACGAAGGACGTGTCCAGGAAGAATCTGACCGCCAGCGTGAACAGTTCGCCGACGATCCCGCCGATCGTGATCTCTGTGTAATGGCCGGTATAGGCTTTGACAAAGATGCACGGCAGGTAGAGGACGGTATACAGTACGTAAAACTGCACCAGCCGTTTTTCGTACCCGATCCAGACCGAAACCGCGGACGAATCCGTGCGATCCAGCTTGCGGAAAAACAGGAACGACGAGACGGCAAAGAAAAACGGGATGGCCGCGTCGCCGACCACGTTGCCCAGCAGATAATTCCGGAAATCCCCGAGAAAGAGCGGCTTATGCATGATGACGACCAGAACGGCCATCACCAGCTTCATGACGTCGATCGCGGGAAAGACGGTTTTCGTGCGGTTCAGTTTGTTCATTGTCCTTCTCCTTTTATCCCAATACGTGTCGGATCGCATCGTCGGACGCGATGGGGTAGACGTCGCGCATATGGCGGAATATCCGATCGCGCGACGCTTCCGGTTCCTCGCCGTACGCCGCCGACAGCAGGTCGTATCCCCAGATCGTTTCCGGCATGGTGTAGACCGCCAGATGCCAGCCGTAGGGGAGACCGGCCTTGTTCAGCTTCTGGCGGAAGTCGCGGATGACGAGATACAGCTGCATCTGCAGCGCCGTGACGGTGCCCTCGAAATTCTTTTCACCGTCCTTGCCGAATCCGGCCATGCGGCGCGTCACGTGCGAGAACAGCTCCTGCCCGTCCGAAAAGCAGTCCATGATCTTTTTCTGGCGGTGCGTCGCCTTGCCCTCGTCCCAGAGCGAATCGAAATCGTAGCCGTCGCGGCGGTAGTTTGCAAAGTACGGCAGCCAGTCGGTCGAGATAAAGCCCGCCTTGCCGGCGAAGAATTTGCCGTAGGCGACTTCGCCCTTTGCCGCCAGCAGACGCCGCCATTCCCACGGGTCGAACCGTTCGTCGCCGCTCCACCAATGGTACGGCACGGTGCGCTCCTCGACGGAAAAACCGGGGATCTCATTGCGGAACAGCGGCAAAAAGCCGATCTCACGGACGTGCGCCGTCAGCGCTTCCGGGCTTTTGAGGCGGTACGGGTCATCTTCCCGCACGCCGTACAGGATC
>JAEEGL017323609.1_pt1 | contig 17247 bp, 18 predicted proteins | sample 9134231 | NCBI WGS metagenome assembly JAEEGL01 (sample SAMN16246548, study PRJNA631951) | gut metagenome | biome: gut microbiome; feature: rumen; material: fiber-attached | host: Bos | place: Iran: Karaj | collected 2018-10
AAAATAATTACTAAGTTTGTAAAAATGATAAAAAAAACAAAGAAGAGAATTGATATAACAAAATACGTAGAATTTAATATAAAATTGAAATAAAATTTAAACAAAAAAACATGGGATGGAGATTATTATTTAAGAGCTTTCTTCGATAATGGAGATAAACTTGGAAGTCATGAAAATGCAGAATGTAAAATTGACTTAATCTCTCAAAGTTTCTCTATTATTAGTGGAGTAGCTCCAAAAGATCGAATCCAAAAAACAATCAATTCGGTAGAAGACCAATTAGTCGATGAAAAGAATAAGATTATTCGACTTCTTACTCCTCCATTTGCGAAATCTCTTAATAATCCAGGATATATTATGAATTATCCAAAAGGAATTCGTGAAAATGGTGGCCAATATACTCATGCGGTTTCTTGGTATTTAGTTGCCTTGATTAAAGCCGGATATCATGATAGAGCTTATCGCTATTATCAAATGATTAACCCAATTAATCGTAGCGAAAACGAAAAAGCTGTTGAAAAGTATAAAGTAGAGCCATATGTTATTGCGGCTGATATCTATTCTTCTGATAATTTCCCAGGAAGAGGTGGATGGACTTGGTATACAGGATCTGCTGGATGGTTCTATCGAGTTGGAATTCAAGGAATTCTAGGATTGGAAAAACATGGAGAAAGATTAAAAATATCTCCAAAGATTCCAATTGCTTGGGATGGATATAAAGCCACTTATCGTTATGGTAAAACACTATATCGTATTCAAGTCAATAAGACGGAAACTGAATCTGTTCTATTAGACGGAGAAGAAATTTCTTCTGCGAATATCTCATTAGTAGATGATGAGAAAGAACATAAAGTGGTTGTTAATATCAATCATTAAAAAAGAAGTTTAAAACTTCTTTTTTTCTTGCTATAATACCGTTAGGTGATAATATGGATTTACAAAAAGAAAAATATGTAATTGTTGAGATTATTCCAACTCATAGTAGACAAGGAAAAGGTTTTATTGCACAAATTAGTGCTTTGAAATTAAAGGGAATCCAATTAGAAGATCGTTTTGATTATCGAGTAGAAAATCATTTGATTGAAAATGAAGATATTAAAAAGATGATTTCTTATGAGAAAGAAATGTTTCAGTATGTGGATAATATTTATTTTATTCCTGAAAAGTTTAAACAATGGGTTGGGGATTATCCTTTAGTATTATTAGATGATACGTATACTTTAGATTATCTAAAAGATATTCCAAATCCTAAAGAATTAGTATATCCTTATTTAGAATTAGATTATACAGTAGATGTCTTTGAGAAAATGATTCAGAAATATCATCTTTCTCCAACAAATCATTTAGTAGATTTAATCTATGAAGCAATCATCTATGAAGGAAATAATAAGAAATAGAGAAGACATCTTCTCTTTTTTATGTTATAATGTTAATAATGGGAGGCTACTAAAATGATAAAATTTGATTTCAAAACTTATGCAAGAGATTTTATAAAAACAGAAGATTTTGATTATTTGTATGCAAAAAAGGAACTATATGTAAAAAAACTCTTTAATGATACGATGGTTGGTTGGATGAATCCAATTGATCCAGAAATTGTTGAAGATATCAAAGAAACAGCAAAACAAATCAAAAAGAATTTTGATTGTCTTGTTGTGATTGGAATTGGGGGATCTTACTTAGGAAGTTATGCCTTTCACAATCTTTTTAAGAAATATTTTAATGATAAAAGTTTTGAAATCATCTATGCAGGAACTACCTTATCAAGTAAATATCTAGATGAATTATTAAACTATTTAAAAAATAAGAATTTTTGTGTCAATGTCATCAGTAAGAGTGGAACAACGATGGAAACCACGATTACTTATAAAGTAATTAAAGATTTATTAAAAAGAAAATATACCAAAGAAGAAATACAACAAAGAATTATTGTCACAACAGATAAAGAAAAAGGTGCTCTTCATGATGAAGCCAAAGAAGAACAATATAAAACCTTTGAAATACCAAGTGATATTGGAGGAAGATATTCCTTTATGACTCCAGCACATCTTTTACCATTAGCCTTAAATTATAATATAGATGAGATTGTTGATGGATATTATGATGGCAAAAGACTAATGGATATTGCTTTTGAATATGCAGTAACGAGAAGATTATTATTTGGAAAAAGAAAATACATTGAAAATTATTGTATTTATGAAGAAAGTTTACAAGCCTTTACTGAATGGTTAAAACAATTATTTGGAGAGACGGAAGGAAAAAATGGAGTAGGAATTTATCCAACTTCTAGTATTCATACAAGAGATTTACATTCTCTTGGACAATTTATTCAAGAAGGAAATAAAATCATTTTTGAAACCTTTATTAAAATAGCAAATTCCGATAATTATATTGATTATAAAGGAAAAGATTTACAAGAGATTAATAATATTGTTTTAGACTCTGTCGCAAGAGCTCACTATAAAGGAGGAGTTCCTTGCCTTGAAATAGAAATTTCAGAATTAAACATTGAAAATATGACAGCTCTTATTTATTTCTTTATGTTAAGTGCTGCTTTCAGTGGTTATTTGTTTGGAGCAAATCCATTTGATCAACCTGGAGTAGAAGTTTATAAAAAAGAAGTTAGAGAAGCATTAGGAAAATAGGTGAGATTATGAAGAAAAGAATCATCTTCACAATTCTTTGCTTTGTTCTGTTTCTACTTTTCACCATTTTGGTCATAGGAAATTACTGTAAACCAATGGATGATTTTCTTTATCAAAGCATTTATTCGATTCGTAATCGAGGATGGGATTTTTTGATGAAGTCAATTACAATTTGTGGAAATACACCTTCTATATTAATTGTCTTAGGAATCTTTCTGGTTTTTCTTCCTAAAAAAGAAAAAATATTATCTTTGATTATAGCGGGGTCTTCTGTAGGAAGTAATACACTTTTAAAGCGAATCATTCGAAGAACAAGACCAGAACATTTAAGATTAATCAAACAAGGAGGTTTCTCATATCCATCAGGACATGCGATGATTGCAGTCGCAGTATACGGATTTTTTATCTATTACATCCTAGAAAAAATCAAAGATAAGAAATGGAGAATTGGTCTCATAAGTTTCTTTACCTTGCTAATCATAGGAATTGGAATCAGTAGAATCTACTTAGGAGTACATTATCCAAGTGATATTCTAGGTGGTTATTTCCTATCATTAGGAATAGAATTATTCATTATTCATTTGAGTAGGGGGGATCGACATGATAAAAATGATAGTAAGTAGTTTTTATAACACTTTAATTGATGAAGAAGAAGCCATTCCAACATCAACAATGTTACAAATTGAAAAACTAAGAAAAAGAAAAAAATGGTTTTCTGTTTGTACCAATCGTCAATATCAAGAAATACTAGAATATAATAGAGATTTTCCATTTGTAGATTATATTATTTCTCTCAATGGAAGTTATATTTATGATGTAGAAAATAAGAAAAGTTTATTTAAAAGTAAACTATCCAGTATTAATTTGAAAAAACTAACAGCACTCTTTGAAAAAGATAAGATGATTTTTTATACAGAAGATAAAATTCTTTATAAAAAAGAAGAGATTGGAGAACAAGAAGTATACAAAATAGAAGTAGAATTCCCAATTCAAGCGGAAAACTGGAAATCAACCTTAGAAAAAATAAAAGTAAACTACTCTTTATTTGAAGACAATCAGAAAACAGTTTTGGAAATTACTTCGAGTAAAGCCAATATGTTTGTTGGTGTGGATAAAATTAGTTTAAAAAACAGTATTGGTTTAAAAGAAATTCTTGTAATATGTGCCAATGATAGTGATGTACCATTAGTTAAAAATATTCCAAACTGTTATATCATGAAGAATAGTGTAGAATCTTTAAAAAAACTAACCAAGAAAGTAACGGATTCAAATGACTGTAAAGGAGTAGAAAAAGTACTAGAGAAACTTGACGGCTCACAAAAATCGTAGTTAGATGGAAAGGGAGAAAAATATGAAAAAGAAGACAAAGAATAACTATAAATGGGGAATTATTGTTTTCATTGTTTTAATCTTAATCGCTGGAGGATATTTCTACTATACTAATTATGTAGATAAACAAATTCCTAGTGTAAAAGAGTTAATTAAAGAAAAGAAAAAGAATAATTATTCCGATAAAGATTTAAATCAAATTGATATCAATACCTATGTAAATACTCTTCCACAAGAAAGATTAACATATGGGAATAATGATATCGTGGCAAGATTAGAAATTCCGAATTTAAACATTAATTCATTAGTTACTCGAGCAACCAATAATGAGTATTATCTAGATTATAATTTATATCGACAATATGATGCTTTAGGAACACCATTTATTGATTTTAGAAATATGAATCTCGCAACGGATAAGCAAATTAATATTTATGGACATAATACCCAAAATTCTGCTTATTATGATCAATTACCATTTATTAATTTAGAAGCTTATGTGGATAAAGGTATTTTTGATAATTATAAAGATGTATATTTGTCAATTGATGAAAAACAAATTCACTATGAGGTAATTGCGGTAAAAATAGTAACAGATGCAGATTATGAACATATGAAAGTGGTTTTTTATAGTGATCAAGACTATTTAACTCATGTGGGAAAATTACTACAAAATACACTTTTTAAAAATGAAAATTTAGAAATTACCGTAGAAGATAATCTTCTCGTTTTACAGGTATGTCATTATAATCCAATGAATACCTATTTACTTGTAATTTGTAAAGAAAAAAAATAGTAAAGTAAGACAAGTTTTTCTAGGAAAAGACTTGTTTTTTTTGCCTAGATATGAAAAAATATAATATATAGGGTAGAAGGAGTAATGAATATGGCATATGGAATAACAAGTGAATCACAGTTAATTGATGTCAGTACGATTCAATCTGGATGTGATCAGTATAAACAACACCTAGATGATTTTGAAATTAATGGAAATCGAGTAATTGAAGCTGGAGAGGTTTGTAATGCGAAAGCATTGTCAATCGATTCCGGTACTTTACAGTGGTCTATTAATGATTTAGGAGAAGAAATAAAAGACTTAAAAACATCTTTATCAGCAGCTGCTGACGGAGTAGTCTCAGATGCAATTCGAGTTTATAATGAACAAGTTGCAGAATTGAATGAATATAGACGAAGGTTAGCAGAGCAAGAAGCTGCTAAAAATAAGTCTTAGAATTCATAGAGAAAAGAGTTGATAAAGAATGGCAAGTTTAAGATATGAACCAGAACGAGTAGATCAAGCAATACAATTATTACAAAATGCTAGTACTGGATTAGCAAATGTAGATAGCAATCTACAAAGCGCAGTTTCCATTGTGACAGGTGCCCGTGGAATTGAATATGTAGATTGTGGAGCAATTATGGGAGGGGTAGGCCTTGGTGCCGGATGCCAATCCCTAATCGATCAAACAGTAACTTCTATCAATGCCCGTGTAGAAACAATCAAAGCATATAATGCTGAAGTAAAAGGCATCAATCCATTTATTCGTGGAATTGCAACATTAGGATTAGGAATTTCAAAGATTGCAGAAGGAGTCTTTGGAGCAGGAGAACAAATTGTCGATGGATTTACTTCTATTATTGGTTTTGCTGCTGGATTAGTTGGAGCAAAAGGAGCCCAAGAAAAAATTGGTAATTGGGTTGCTAAAGACCATGTAGGAACAGCATTTAAGAATTTTTATGAAACAACTGGTATGGCAAAAGCCAGTTATATGAGAGAAGACGGAGGACTAGCCAAAACACTGAAATGGGTTGGTACTGCCGCCGGATATACCGCCGCTCTGGCTCTGGCAGGTGGAGTTGTTGGTGCCGCTGGAGGTGCAACAACATCTGCCGGTTTATTCAATAGTGCTGCGCTGGGTGCCAAAGCTGCACTAGGCTCTGTTCATGCAACTGCTGCAGTAGCAGCACTTGGAGGAATTGGTTCTGGAACAGCTTCTGGATTACAAAGTGGTTTAAGTTACAACAAATCTTTTGGAAGAGGAGTTGTGACAGGAGCTATTCAAGCAGCATTAGTTTACGGAGTAAATTTTGCACTGAATAAATTCATGGAGACCAAAGCAGGACAAGCAGTCGCAGAAAAAGCGTCAAAAGTATTTAAGAGAAATAAAAACTCTGGAGGAGATACGATTGGTGGAGAACCAACAAATCCTACCGGAGATGGAGGAGGACCAACGGGAGGAAAAGGCCCAACAGGAGGTAAAGGTCCAACCACAGAAAGTGCAGGAACTGGAACAGGTTCTGGTACTGGAACAGGTTCTGGTACTGGAACAGGAAGTGGAACTGGTACTGGTACTGGCCCAACCACTCCAAATTCTTCTAAGATACCAACTGATCCATTAGAAAGAGCAGAATACTTTGCTAAAAACAATAATATGGGTGAGCTTACAAAGATGAAGAGAGCAGGAGAAATAACTTCCGAGTATTGTAGAGAATTAATTAAAAGATATAACCCTGAATATATTGCTCCATCAGGAGCCGGAGCAAGTGCTTCTGGCGCAACTGGTGGAACCGGAGGAGCTACTCCACCAGCAACAGGTGGTACTCCAATGGGAGGTGCAACCCCACCTGCAGGAGCCGCACCAGCAGCATCAGCAGCCACAGGATCTGCACCAGTTTCATCCGCTGGAGCAACACCACCTGCAGGAGCAGCACCAGCTGCAACAGGTCCAGGAAGTGTTATCAATTTAGGACCTGGAACACCAGTAACGGCAGCAACACAAACGGCTACAGAAGTTGGAGCCGCAGTTGGAAATGCTGTTAACCCAGTCGATGATATAGTAAGTTCGGCAGCAGGACAACAATTAGCGTTACCACCAGCAGGAGGATCAACATCAGCCGCAGGAGCCGCAGTTGGAAATGCTGTTAACCCAGTTGATGATATCTTAGGTTCAGCAGGACAGCAATTAGCGTTACCACCACATGAAGCACCACTTGCTTTACCACCTGCAGGAGGATCAACACCAGTTGCAGGAATAGGAAATGCTGTTAACCCAGTTGATGATATAATAGGTTCAGCAGGACAACAATTAGCGTTACCTGCACACGAAGCACCACTTGCTTTACCACCTGCAGGAGGAACAACAGCTGTTACCAAAGCAGCGGGAAATGCCATTGGAAATGCTGTAAATCCAGTTGATGATTTAGCAGGAGCCGCAGGACAACAGTTAGCGTTACCAGCACACGAAACACCAATTGGTTTACCAGCACATGAAACACCAATTGCATTACCAGCACATGAAACGCCAATTGCATTACCAGCACACGAAACGCCAATTGCGTTACCAGCACATGAAACGCCAATTGCATTACCAGCGCACGAAACACCAATTGCTTTACCACCACATGAAACACCAGTTGTGTTACCAGCAGGAAAGAGTGCACCAATTGCGTTACCTGCTCATATAGAACCAGCAGTTACGCCAGCAGTAACAATTCCTGCAACACCAGTAATACCAGTGTCATTACCAACAAACCCTGTTGGACCAGATATAACGCCGACGATACCAACAACGCCTACAACACCAAGTACATCGCCATCAGGTTCGTCACCAACACCAACACCATCGCCTTCACCATCACCGAGTCCATCACCATCACCAACACCAACGCCTACGACACCAACGACGCCAACAACTCCAAAAACAACACCAATTGGACCAGAAATTACACCAGTGACACCAATAACACCAGAGTATGTACCAATTCCACAAACTGGTGTCGAAAAAGAGTCTTCTTGGAAAGAATATATTCCATCTGTTGCGTTAGGAGCTGCGCTTGGAGTAGGTAGTGGAATCGCAGGAAGTATGTTACGTGATAAAGACAAGGAAAAAGATGAAGAAAAAGATAACGATGATGAATCGAAAGATAAAGAAGAAAATGAATAAGGAGGATTTATGAAAGATAAATATTTACCAATCGGAACAGTAGTTTTATTAAAAGGAGGAGAAAAGAAAGTAATGATTACTAGTTACTTAATTTTCTCAAACGGAGAAGATGCCGAAAAGAAAATGTATGATTACGGTGGATGCGCATTCCCAGAAGGAATTATCGAAAGTAATTATGCGGTTGGTTTCAATCATGATCAAATTGACAAAGTTATTCATCTAGGTTTTGTTAATGACGAACAAAAAGGATTAAATGAAATCTTATGTGAAACTGCTGATGAAATTAGACAGAAATTTGAAAATGGCGAACTAGAATAATCAATAAAAACTCAAGAAAAAATCTTGAGTTTTTTTGTGGAAAAATAGTCTTTTCAAATTGTTAAATCAAGGATTTTGTTATATAATCATATTTATGAAAGGACTGGTAGTATGAAATTAAAAGTAGAAAAAGAAGGAGAACTTCTAGATTATTTATATGAGCATTTAGATATGCCTAAAAAAACAGTCAAACAATATTTAACTCATGGATCCATCTTTGTAAATAATCATAAAACAACGAAATATAATGAAAAAGTATTACCAGGAATGATGATTCAAATTGATACAAATCAAAAGAATCAAAAAGAATTACCATTTGAAATATTAATGGAAGATGATCATATTATTGTAGTTAATAAACCTAGTGGATTACTCACTATCGCAACCAGTAAAGAAAAAGAAAAAACTCTTTATCATATGGTAAGAGATTATTTAATTCATAAGAATCCTTATGCCAAAGTATTTATCGTTCATCGTCTCGATAAAGATACGAGTGGTATTGTGATTTTAGCCAAAGATGAAAAGACGAAGAATAAACTACAAGAACATTGGAATGAATATGTTTCTTTAAGAGAATATGTAGCAGTTGTTCATGGAGTATTAAAGAAAAAAGAAGGTCGAATTGTTCAAAATTTAAAAGAAACGAAAACAAACTTGGTTTATGTATCCAAAGATAAAGATGCGAAAGAAGCAATTACAAACTATAAAGTGATTAAAGAAAGTTCAGAGTATAGTTTAGTAAGTATCTACCTAGAAACAGGTCGTAAGAATCAAATTAGAGTTGCTTTTCAGACCATGGAACATCCTATTGTAGGAGATAAAAAATATGGTTTCAAAGATGAGAAAGAAACTAGATTATATTTACATGCGAATCGTCTAAAAATATATTATCCAGAATTAAAGAAAGAAATCTTAATTGAAACACCAACACCAAGTGAATTTAAAAAAATAATGAATCGAGGGGATTAGATGAAAAAAATAATAGGAATAGGAATTCTAATCCTAATTGGAATTGTATTATATCTTGTTTTCTTTCAAAAACCAAAAGAAGTAGAAGATCAAGAAATAAAAGAATCTGTCTTTGAAAATTCTTATGATAAGGCAAAAGAAATTGTCAAGAAGATGACTCTAGAAGAAAAAGTAGGACAACTATTTCTTGTTCGTTATGAGAAAGAAAAAGAAGAAGAGTATCGTAAGGATTATCCAGGAGGATATATCTTATTTGCGAAAGATTTTGAAAATCATACCAAAGACAGTATCAAAAATGAATTAGAAGAAGCACAACAAAATAATCCATATAAATTAATACTAGGAGTAGATGAAGAAGGAGGATTTGTTACGAGAATTAGTCGTTATCCCAACTTTCGAAAAGAAAAATTTCAATCTCCTAAATATTATTATGAACAAGGTGGATATCCTCTTTTAGAACAAACAGAAAGAGAGAAAGCTCAATTATTAAAAGAAATTGGAATCAACTTGAATTTAGCTCCTGTTGCGGATGTATCTACAAATGAAGAAGATTTTATTTATAATCGTTCTTTTGGAGTAGAGGCAGAAGAAACAAGTGAACGAATCAAGCATATGGTTCAGTATGCCAAAGAAGAGAAGATGAATTCCTGTTTAAAACATTTTCCAGGGTATGGAGATAATGTAGATACTCATAATGGAATTGCGATTGATAATCGTCCTTATGAGTCATTTATCGAAAAAGATTATTTGCCATTTCAAGCAGGAATTGAGGCAGGAGTACCAAGTATTTTAGTATCTCATAATATTATGACTTGTGTAGATGATCGGTATCCGGCATCTCTAAGTAAAAAAGTAATAAACGAATTAAGAGAAAAATTAAACTTTAGTGGTATTATTATGACAGATGATTTAGCCATGGATGCGGTAAAATCATATGTTGAAAATGGAGAAGCTGCGACTCTTGCGATTGAAGCAGGAAATGATATGATTATTACGAGTGATTTTGAAAATATGAAAGAAGAAGTACTGAATTCTGTCAAAAAAGGAAAAATTAAAGAAGAAACCATTAATAAAGCAGTACTTAGAATCATTTCTTGGAAACAAGAGAGTGGTTTGTTATAGGAGATTTTATGGAAGAAGAATTAATCAAAAGATTTGAACAAGAAGGATTCATTTCTCATAATGGAATCCAAGTAGAAGAAATTTCAGAAAATAAAGTTGTGATGAAAGTAATCTTAGAAGAAAAATCAAAGAATCCTTATGGGATTGCTCATGGAGGATTAATCTTTTCCTTAGGAGATACAGCTATGGGAGTATTAGCCAGAATGCAAGGAAAAGATGGAGTAACATTGAATTCTACCATTGATTTTTTAAGACCAGGAGTAGGAGAGTACTTAATCGCAACTGCTGAAATGGTAAAACCAGGAAATAAGATTAGTGTTCTAAAAGCAACAATTACTGCTGATCAAAAAAAGTTAGTTGCAATTATGAATGTAACCTATTATTATAATGATTAGAAAAGAGGGATAATATGAGTGATAAAGAATTGTTTGAAAAGACAAAAGAATATATTGGGAAAGAAGTAACATTAGAAGGATGGGTAAAGAATCATAGAAAACAAAAAGAATTTGGTTTTATCTCTTTTTCAGATGGAACATTCTTTACACCAATTCAAATCGTATATGAAAATGATTTAAAAGACTTTAATGAAATACAAAAAATAAGAGTAGGAAGTTCGATTCGTGTTACCGGAAAAGTAGTAGAATCTCCAAAAGAAGGACAAGCGTTTGAAGTATCTGCCAAAGAAGTGGTATTAATCGGGGATTGTCCAGAAGATTATCCAATTCAACCAAAGAAACATTCTAGAGAATTCTTAAGAGAACAAGCTTACTTAAGACCTAGAACAAACTTATTTCAAGCAGTATTTCGTATTCGTAGTAAAGCCGCTTTTGCAATCCATGAATACTTTCAAGATAGAGATTATGTCTATTTCCATGCTCCATTAATTACTGCGGCAGATTGTGAAGGAGCAGGAGAAATGTTTAAAGTAACAACACTAGATTTAGACAATATTCCAAAAGATAAAGAAAAGAATGTTGATTATTCCAAAGATTTCTTTGGACGTCAAGCATCACTAACCGTATCTGGACAATTACAAGCAGAAACGTTTGCTTTGGCTTACAAAAAGACTTATACGTTTGGACCAACCTTTCGAGCTGAAAACTCCAATACAAAGACTCATGCCAATGAATTTTGGATGATTGAACCAGAAATCTCATTCTGTGATTTAGATCAAGATATGGATATTATGGAAGATATGCTAAAGTATGTAGTGGATTATGTATTAAAGAATTGTCATGAAGAATTAGTATTCTTAGATGAATTTGTGGAGAAGGGATTAATCGATAAACTAAAAAAATTAGTAGCATCTAAAGCAGTACGAATTACTCATCATGATGCCATCAAATATTTAATAGAATCTGGAAAAGAATTTGAATTTGAACCAAAATATGGAGAGGACTTAGCTAGAGAACATGAGAAATATTTAACAGAAGAAAAATTTGGTTGTCCAGTCTTTGTTTATAATTGGCCAAAAGATATTAAAGCTTTCTATATGAGATTAAATGAAGATAAAGAAACTGTTGCGGCAGTAGACTTATTAGTACCAGGTAGTGGAGAACTAATGGGTGGATCTCAAAGAGAAGAGCGTCTTGATGTTTTAAATGAACGTATGGATGAATTAAAAATGTCTAAAGAAGAATTATGGTGGTATTTAAAACTAAGAGAATATGGAGGATGTCCTCATTCAGGATTTGGAATGGGATTTGAACGACTTATTATGTATTTAACAGGAATTGAAAATATTAGAGATGTTATTCCTTATCCAAGAACTCCAGGAAACTGTGAATTTTAGTAAAGAGAAGTGTAAAAGACCGACAAGGTCTTTTTACTTTACATTAGATTTGCGTTTTTCAAAAATGTTGGTATAATATTTAAGCAAGAGGGAATACTATGGAGTTATTAGAGACAAAAACGGATATTGGTTTAGTTCGTGAACAAAATGAAGACACCGTCTTAGCTGTCAATCATCCAAAAAACCAAAAGTTAAAATTGTTAATCTGTGCCGATGGTATGGGAGGAAGAGAACATGGAGAAATTGCCTCTAAATACGTTTCATATTCTCTAAAAAAATGGTTTATGAGTAAAGAAACCAAACTATTAGAAAATACAGCAAAAGCAGAACAATTATTAAGAAGATATATCAAACTATTAAATGGAAATTTAATCAAAGACTTTGGAGAAGATAAATTAGGAACTACTCTTACTTTGGCATTAATTAATAAAAAGAATACTTTAATTTTAAATTGCGGAGACTCTAGAGCTTATATTTATAAAAAGAATCAATTGATTCAAGTAACAGAAGATGATTCTGATGTTTGGTTATATTATAAATATGGAAATGTAAAGAAAGAACATCTTCGTTATTTTACGAATAATAGTATCATTAGTGCTTGTGTGGGAATATGTCCAGAATTATGCACCATTTCATCTGTTGTATTAAAGAATGATTATGATTTTATTCTATTATTAACTGATGGAGTAACAGATAATTTAACGGATCGAAAGATGTCTCGATTAATTCGTCAAGTTCCTAGACCATACTTATTATCTGCTCTAATTCATGAAGCAGTTTATGTCGATCAACATTTAAAAATACCAGCTATTTTAAAAAGAAAGTACACGGCAAATTACTCTGTTCCCTATAATGGAAGAGATAATGCTAGTGGAGTTTTCTATCAGAAAGATTAAAAAGAAAAAACTTTTATTTTTCTTTTTTTTTTGATATACTGAATTAGAATAGAGGGTGATTGGATGCTAGGACATATTGAAGAAATAATTGACAACCTTGTCATTGTGAAACTAGCCATTGATATTAATGAACAACCAAACCTTGTAGGGTTACATGCCGTATTTGAAAGTGATTCCAATCGTAAAGTAGTAGGAGAAATTGATAATACGAATCAAACCCATATGACTATTAACATCGTTGGAGAAATCAAAGACGGTGCTTTTTCGCCTGGTGTAAATGCAAAACCATCTTTCAAATCCAAAGTACGTTTAATTCGAGTAGAAGAACTAGAATTAATCTATGGAAAGAGTCAATTAGATTTTGGATATTCCAATATCGGTTCTAGTAATGTCTATGAAGGATATCATATTAATGTTAATATCAATGAATTTTTCAATTCTCATTTTTCGATTCTTGGAAATACTGGTTCTGGAAAAAGTTGTACCGTAGCTTCCATACTTCAAAAATTATTTTTGAATGCTCCAAAACCACCCATCAATTCCTCATTCTTTTTCTTTGATGCTTATGGAGAATATACCAAAGCCTTTGAGAAAATGGGATCTAAAGATCAAAGATTGAGTTATAAATCCTATACCACAAATATTGTAGATCCTGAAACGGAAATATTAAGAATTCCTATTTGGTTATTAGATGTAGATGATTTGGCTCTATTATTAGATGTCAATACTCCATCTCAATTACCAATTATTGAGAAAACTCTTAAATTAGTTCCAATTTTAACAGGAAAAAGTGAAAATATTATTCGTCGAAAGAATGATATTATCGCTAGAGCTCTACAAGATATTTTACTAAGTGGAATGGATTCTACGAAAATAAGAGATCAAGTGATTGGTATATTAACGAAGTTTAATACACCAACTTTAAAATTAGATAGTCAAATTGTACAACCAGGTTATGTAAGGACCTTAAAACAATGCTTGTATATTGATCAAACAGGAAAGATGCAAGAAATTGAATTGGTTGTGGAATTTGTAAGAGCCTACATTATTGATGAAGTAATCGATGTTCCAGAAGAAGAATTAAATCGCTTTTATTCTTTAAATGATCTAGAACTTGCGATGGACTTTGCCTTAATTAATGAAGGAATTCTAAAGAGTGATAAAGTATTTGACAATGCTAATGTTATGAGTGTACGTCTTCATACATTAGCAGTAGGAGATAATAGTCAATACTTTAGTTATCCAAAATATGTAACAAGAGATCAATATATTGAAGATTTATTATGGAATGCAGAGACGAATCATCGTGCTCAAATTGTTAATTTCAACATCAACTATGTAGATGATCGACTAGCGAAAGTCATGACAAAAATATTATCAAGAATGTTATTCTTAAAAGTAAGTAATGAACGTCCCCGTGGATCAAGAGCATTCCACATCGTGATTGAAGAAGCTCACCGTTATGTTCAAAGAGATAATGATATCAATATCTTAGGATATAATATCTTTGAGCGTATTTCTAAAGAAGGAAGAAAATATGGAGTATTCCTTGCTTTAATCACCCAAAGACCAAGTGAATTATCAGATACTTGTGTTTCTCAATGTGCAAACTTTATTATCTTACGAACGATTCATCCCGTTGATTTAAATTATATTAAAGAGATGGTACCGAATATTTCTCAAGAGATTGTTCTTCAATTGAAGAATTTAAAAGCTGGAAATTGTATTGCTTTTGGATCTGCCTTTAAAGTACCAACTTCTATGTATATTGATATTCCTGATCCTAGACCATTATCAAATAATGTTGATTTACAAAATGTTTGGTATAACGAGAATACTACTCCACAAAATGTTCAAGATATGAGTTTCCCACAACCAGAGATACAAGGAACTGATGTTAATATGATTATGGCTCAACAACAAGCAGTTTCAGCATCTCCTCAGGAGCAAGTAGCCAACCAAAATCGGTTTATTAACTTTACAGACAATAGTCAAACAGTGTAATATAAAGCCTATTTTAGGAGAAATCTTAAAATAGACTTTTTCTTTTTTGACAATTATGATAAAATAATATGTAGTAAGAATTGTAGATTATTTTAGTAATAATGGAGGTTAGAATATGAAAGATAAATTAAAAGGGTTCTTTGGTGGTGAAGAAACTCAACCAGAAACAAATGGAGAAGATAGTTATTATACAACATCAAAAGAAGAGTTTCATGAACAAAATGGAATGGCTGGCTCAAAAATGATGTTACTAGAACCACGTGCATATTCTGAGAGTCAACAAATTGCAGATTATTTAAAAAATAGAAGTGCAGTGGTAGTCAATTTAAAAAGAGTAACACCAGATCAAGCAAAAAGAATTGTAGATTTCTTATACGGAACAATTTATGCTATTGGTGGAGATCTTCAAAAATTAGGAGGAGGAATTTTCTTATGTACTCCAAATAATGTAAATGTAGAAGGAACTATCAGTGAAGAAGCAGCAAAAGGAACAAAGAAAAAAGAAGGAAAAGAAGAGGAAGAAGATTTCTTTTAGATAATAATCTCTAGTTCTGAGGTGATTCTATGGAAAAGTTTAGTTATGAAGTCAATGGATATAATCGATCAGAAGTGAATCAGTTCGTCGAAGATATTATTCATGAAACAGAAGGAATCATTTCGATTGTAAAAAATCAAGATAAAGAATTAGAAGAATTACGAAAAGAATTAAAACGCTATCAATCAATAGAAGGAGTTTTAGAGCAAACACTTCAAAAAACAGAACAAACTTGTAATGATCAAAAAAGAATAGCAGAAGAAGAAAGCAAAGCTATCCTTAGAGATGCCAAACATAATGCCTCAAGAATTGTCAATGAAGCATTATTAAAAGCAGATAAAATAGACCATGAAAGAGAACAAATAGAAAAGAATATGAGAATCTTCAAGAAAAAACTAAGATTAATAGTCGAACAGCAAATGGCTGTTGTAGATGAAATTGAAGTATTAGAATTAGAATAAAACGGCATGGTCTCTCATGTCGTTTTTGTATAGAAAGGAGAAAACAAGATGAAAAGAAAAGGATTTACCTTAGTAGAATTATTAGTTGTGATGGTAATATTAGGAATTATCACAGCGATTAGTATTCCTCTTGTGAGAAATATTAGACAAAGCAATGTACAAAAGGAATATCAGAATTATTTAGAAAGTGTAAAGTATGGGGCAAAACTTTATGTAGATTCTTATGGAGAAGATTTATTTGGACATGATGAATCTGGTTGTGCTATCATCAGTTATAAAGATTTAAAAGAGAAGAATCTTATCAAAGATTTTAATTTAAATAATATTAGTTGTGCTTCGGAAAATACTTTTGTTAGAGTGGTTAAAATCGGAACGAAGTATGGTTATGCCGCAACGATAGGATGTGGAAAAAAGGATTCTGAAGGAAATATCCATATTACGTATCAATATCCTAAAGAAGGAGTAGTTTCTAGTGAAACTTGCGGAGAAGATGCGACTGCCATCATGTCTTTTCGAACGGATATTACCAATCCTAATTCTTTGAACTATAAAAGTCGTTCAATGAAAGTAATTATCTCTAGTAATACAGGAATTCATAGTAATCCGCAAATTCAATATGGTTTTAGTGATCAGAAAGAAGGATCCACAGTATCTAACTGGGGAGAATTAACGATTACTCCAGAAGAAGAGGATCAGCAAATTGAAAAAATAGTATCTGGAGAAACTATAGAAGTACAAAGTCAACAAATAGAAACTCCAGAAGGACTTACTGGAAAGTATTATTTAGTATTAAAAATTATACGATTACAGAATATTAATTCTAATCAATGGTCAAATGATGAAACCAGTTCTTATGTTTATTTAGGACCATATACTCTAGATAATACGAAACCAGATTTTCAAGATTCTATGATTGTTTCTTCAAATGATAACTACAATGCTTTAAAACCAAAACTAAATTTAAAGGTAATCGATGAGTTATCTGCTCCTGATGAGGCGAGTGCTAAAGAAAAATTAAAGATGTGCACCTCTTTTGGAATAGATACATGTCAAAAAACAAAAACAGCGATAGAAGAATATGAAGCATATGATCCGAATAAAGTACTAGACAAAATAAAAGATGCTGTAGATGTGACAATGAATGAGATGTTTGCAGCAGTAGTAGATCCAGCAGGAAACTAGGAAACAAAAGAATTAGAATATGAACTTGCGGCGGATATTACTTATAATGG
>JAEEGL010069876.1_pt1 | contig 17246 bp, 17 predicted proteins | sample 9134231 | NCBI WGS metagenome assembly JAEEGL01 (sample SAMN16246548, study PRJNA631951) | gut metagenome | biome: gut microbiome; feature: rumen; material: fiber-attached | host: Bos | place: Iran: Karaj | collected 2018-10
CCCGTCTTAACTGCAAAGCAACGTCCATTGTATAATATGTTATTCTTTAAGCCTATTGGGAAGTACTTTTTATATAAACTGAATCCATCCATTACTTGAGAGTCTTTTAAAAAAGCCTCTCGTTTAGGATTAGAAGGTGTTGATTGCGTCAATTCTTTCATTTTAGCCACCTGTTCATCGGGATTAACCTCCTCTACAGTAAAGGTATCCTTTGACTTCTGGAATAGACTAAGTCCTTGAGGTGTATGAATTAAAACATTCGTCGCACCCATGTTTTTCACCATACAAGGATAATGGGTTTCATAGTCAAAACAATCCCAAATTGTAATATCACTAACTCTGTATCGCTTTTTAAACACACATTCATGACAAGAAGGTCTGTTACAGATGCCTGTGAAAAATGCTCTATGCCATGGATCAGATTCTATTCCACGATGATAATGCTTAGAAATACCCTTAAAGCCAATGTTTACTGTTGAAAAATGATAGCCAAAATGTTTGTCCCTAAATCGCAAGCTTTCGATGTCGGCATGTTTTCGTGTTGTCTGGTACTCGATATATTTCTTGAATGCCAAAGGTGATGGCACAGCTCTGCAAACAACATCTATACAAAACAAATTTTCATATTTCTTATCACCCAAGAAACATCTTAGTCCCTCTATTTGACATCCAGTACCTGAAAAGCATACCAGTACCCCTTCTTTTAAACACCCTTTAATTCTTTTATAAATTTCTGGCGAAATATAACTCTGAACATATTTGCTATTCCTAAACTTGAAAAGGTCTTCTACATTATCTACTATAATGTGTTCTACAAATAATTTCTGGTTTAGCGATGCCCCAACAACGATACCGCCTTGCTTGATTACATATTCTGCAAAACCTGTAAAGGCTCCTCCAGATGTGCTCTCCTTAAGAACTGAAAGATTCTTGTGCTGGACCACATAGCCCGTTTGTTTAAAAGGAGTTTCTGGCTTATTATTTATTACAGGGCATTTCGTATCACACAAACCACAAGAAATACAGTCTGCAGTATTTACGACTGGATAGTAAAAACCTTCTTCGTCTTGCTTTATAGTGATACATCCTTGGGGACACACACTTGCACATACCGAACAGCCGCAGCAATCTTTTTTATTTTCAACAACAATCATATTACTAACTATTATTGCAATGAGTTTCTCAGGAACTGCATAGACATCTCTCGTTTCTCTTCTATCCTCTTTTCCACTTCTCCATAATCAATTGGTTCCAGTAAAGAATCTGTAATATCAACTTCGTCATTTATTATACGACGCTTTACACCTGCCCATCCTAACATAGAATCCAATCGGTCGTTAACCGACATTTTACTGTTCTTTGATGATTTGTAAAAAGCATAAAGCTCTTTTTTGAATATCAATGAAAACGCACATCCATGAAAAGAATCTGTACAAACATACTGGGCTTTGCTAATCAAATTTACAAAATCCAACGGGCCTAAACTTGATAGCGCTATGTCATAGAATTCTTCACTTTCCATATAATAACGTCCCTCGCCATAAAGAATCGAAACAATTCGAAATCCTGTCTTTTTTTTCAATTTTTGAGCAAACCTTCTATGCATTGGATTCTCGCCCAAGAAATAGCATAATATATAAGGAGTCTGTGTTATCTCAGACAAATCCGATTGCGATTTTGTTTTTATATAATGTTCCCATTCTTCTTTCTTTACTAATATAGTTGGGTCGCAAACAACAGGAACATCTCTATCCAACAAATCCTTAATGATTTTCCGCCCAGAATCTTCTCTTACGCTAATATGATTAATCCTGTTAAGAAAGTATCTTGCCTTTTCTCTTTGAGTTGGGATTACTCTTGATATACCAAAACTGGTAGAATATGCTACTTTGTTAACATTATCGGGTACATACTCTATCGTATAATAACCACCCGCTATATTCGCAGGTCGCCAATTCTGGTCACTACCAATTACAACAGATGAGTAGTTAGAGCATAAAGAATTCAGTTCTTCCCACGAATTTGTAATTGGTGATATGACATATTCCTTTTGGGTAAAATCCGAAAACATCTTGTTCCTTTGAGAAAGTGTTTTTGCAAAGCTTTTATCTACTTTTACTGCAAGCCGTTTCTTGAACAGGGATAGATAACTGCCCAATTCATTCATATCATAAAACCGACCAAGCAAATACTTAAGTCTTCTTTTATTAATGTCCTTAGTAAGCCCTTCGGGCGTTATAATTTCTAAATCATATCCCAATGCACGTATCACCTGCTGAAGGGCAAACGATTGGAGATGACTGCCAAAGTTATTAACGTATGTAACCGTAACTAAACCTATTTTTTTCATTATCACTTGTAAAATCATTAATTTAGGGTCTTCAAGATTCAACTCAGCTTGAACAAAGACCTGAATTTAACAAACATATTCTCTCCCATCAAGGCTGAAGCAATTCCTTTACCAAAATATTTCAAAACAACCTTAATTCTCAAAAACCAGTAATCAAAGATATTTCCACCATTATTTCTGACCAAAGCAGCAAAATCCTTTTTTTTCTTAAATACAGAGTCTGAACTCGTGGCACCAATTCTAAATTTAGTAAGTTCATCGTCTATATGTATTATCTTAGCACCTGCTCTACAGAAGCGTATGAGCAAGTCTACATCCATACAATAACGGAATTCTAGTGAATATACACCATACTTCTCATAAGCCTTGCGGGCTATGAAACGTGCTGGATGACAAGCTTTGAAACTATTTCTTAATCCCTTGAACTCAATATCAGGTTTCCTTATATATGTCTGCCCAGACTGGTCATTCCACATCAAAACATTACCACTATACACATCTATGTCAGGTGAATAATATTTAGCTACAGTTTCTAACGCCCCAGGAAGCAAAATGTCATCACTATTAATGATTCCAATAATATCACCCGTTGCATGGCTTATTCCTTTGTTGAAAGCATCGCATATACCTTTGTCAGGCTCAGAGACAACAAAAGCGATCTTGTCTCTATACTTGTTTACGATAGTCATAGTGTCATCTTTAGAACCGCCATCGATAATCAGGTATTCCAGGTTGTCATACCCCTGACCAACCACGCTCAAAATAGTCTCTTCAAGCGTTTTCTCACTATTGAATGTAATGGTGATAACAGATATTTTGGGTTTTGTACTCATATCTAAATTTCTAATTAATATCGCAATATCCAAAATTAGCAGCCCTTACCGGGTCTATTTGAGGATCAAAAACAGAATAATAAGGTGAATATTGAATATATAATGGTAAACCTGTAAATTGATTCGTAATAAACAGAGAAATAACAGGTCGATACACAGCTAAACAAAAAACCAATATTACGGCAACTTTTGGAAGAAATTTTCTTTTTGAAGATTCTATTATAAGATTTGAAAACACACAAAAGAAAACTATTTGAAAATACATCATAAGACGAAAAAACACAACAGGAATAACAGAGTCAAGAAGGAAAATAATCAAATAAAAAACCATGAAACCTTCAGTAACTCGCGAAAGGGCTATGACTTTTTTTTGTGAAGCAAACAGAACAAGAATAACAGGTATAGTTATTATTAAAGCTTGAATAATACCAAAGATATTCAAAGCACTAAATTTTTTTGCATCTTCTCCAAAATAGCTGTCTACAAATCTATCTCTATCTGTTATATCTCCTAATACGTCTGACGAATTTAGAAAAAAATCATTAATTATAGTATTATCTCCAGTTCGGAGAGTAATTATAGCAAGAACAAAGATGGTTAGAATTGTCACACCCAATGTGACTTTGTTAAATTTCAAAAAATAGAGTAGGGGAAATATGATGCACATAAACCCGGTTGAATGAAACATAGATGCAAAAAAAACATAAAGATAATATTTAATCCACTTCTTACTCAAAAGATAATCATAAGCCAACAAAAAGAACGCCATTGCTATAGACTGTCTAAGAGCATTAAAATTTAAATTTGCATATAACGTTACATAATACAAAAGAATTGCTAAGAATATATATTTGGTATGCCTTTTTATAAACAAGAAAAAGACACCATTAACAAAAAATGCTATTACAAGTTTTAAAAGCACAAACTGAGTGCTAATTTTGCTACATAAAACATTTAACATAACCCATCCAGGCAGTCGATTCTCTAATTTGGGCAAAACAAATAATGAATTTGAGCTGTCCCTAGAAATAAATGCATATTCTCGCATATATCCTGGTATATCAGAACCGACATTATATGCAAAACCAGACAGCGCGGCCAACCAAACATATAATAAAAGATAATAAGTATATTTGGACTTATTACTTAAAGTCCCATCTATTTCATAAATGAAAACAAGAAATAGAATAGCTATTAGCGTAAAAATGTATATCATATTTATATTCTATTAAAATGCAAACCCCTATGTTTTATAACACGCATAAGTTTGGGTCCTATCTCACGTAAAAATGCGGTAATATAAGTCTTGTTTAATGTAATAGAATTTATACCAATTAAAGCAACCAGACGCATTTGATATTCATAAGTCCGATTATGATAGTCAATCATTTTATACATTTGCCTTTCGTCTATTCTAACTGTGTCATCAACTTCAAACGGAATAATGTTATTACAGGTCTCTGACAATTTCTTGAAATAATAATTGAATTTATCTACACCAAGAACACATTTATAGGTTTCCTCTGCTTTCTTTATTCTATATTCCTTATCAGTAAGTAGCCGATGAGCTTCACATAAGAACTCATCTTCACCTGTACTAGAAATAATTATGTTGTCTGCTTGACACACAAAACATTCTACAGGATTTGGACACCCCCCTATGGGTTTATAACTCAAAATTGGTACATGTAAATGTGCTGCATATTGACTCATAGTTGCTCCACCATGAGGATAAGTATTAAGGAATATGTCAGCATGGCGGAACAACTCACTTATATCATCACGCCATCCAAGTAGAATGAAATTGTCGGCAAGGTCATATTGTGTTATCTTTTGACGTATCAAAGTATCATTACCACGACCAGGATACAAAATGACAGTATCAGGGTTCTCTTTTATCAATTTCTGAATCAATTTAAAAAAAGTATCTTCAGCATCAATTATCTTAAAAAAACGACCTCCTGATAGAATTATCTTCTTTCCAGAACACGAGTCTGGCAATCCTTTAAAAGGTATATTGTCTATGATAGGATAAAAGGGGAGATAAAGCATACTATCAATCGATTTCTCCCTGTATTTAGCAGCTATTGAGCATCCTAAAGACCGAAACTCAAAAGAATAATCTCCCGACTGGTATCCTAAAATGAAAGCATGATCGGCAATATCCAAATGATATTTTATAATACTACTGGGTAATGCATATGTCACAGCAGAAAGATATGCATTAAAAGCATTTAATTGAGCATAAAGTCGATAAGGGTGGTAATCAATGATGGTATCATAAATAAATTGCAACTTTGATTTGCCTTTATATTTCTTGGGAACTTCTACGATTTTCACCCCTTTTTTTGTTTTGAGGTACTCATACAGTTCTTTATGATGAGGTGCTTCCATCTCTTGTTCTGTAATATAGAGCAATTCCCACCCCGCTGCTTCAATTGCATTTACATATTGTACGGTAAAACCACCTCTATATTTTGAAAGAGAATCTAACAAAACACAACGTTTTTTGTTTGCTGAATATACATGGCTATTATTTCTGTCTATTTTTTCTCCTGCTGCTTTCACTATATCCTCCAACTCTTTGTCATAATAAGACAAAAAAAAGGAATGATTAGTATAAGCTGCCAAGTGTGTATAGAGTAACGCCTTATGTATATTCCCTTTATTTAAATACACACCCGCTTTTTGCTTCAGTTCAGAATATGTATTTATAATTAATGTTTCTGTTAAAGCCATCTTCTAAAAATTTATATTACTATAAAAGTAGTACCACGATTTAAATGTTCATGTATACATACTATTTCCTTTTCTCTTTCATAAAACTAAGAATCACTTTCGACAAATCACCAATCTCATTTTTGTAAAAAAGGCAAGATGAGATCAATATAAAAGTCAATATTACGATTCTAATTCCCATATGGTGAACGCAAAGAGTTATCACCGAACTTATCAAAATTATAAACATTGCGAACAACATACTTCTATAACTTTCTAAAACATGATATAATCGTTCCCCAATTACAGTTTTGAGCAACATGGCAACAATAGCCGCACATGCAGAAGCAATAGCGACACCTGGCAAGCCTAAGACTCGCTGAAGTAAAATACATAGAATAAAATTGGTTAATACAGAAGCACCAAATACAACTAAATTGAAATGTGTCTTTTTGGAAATATTAATTCCCAAACCTGTTGTTTCACCTATCATATAACAAACTGGGCCAAATATTAAAAACGGGAAAAAAGGCTTTGCTTCCCTATATTTCTCACCAAGAAGCAAAAATATGATATCCTGTGAAAGAATCAACATAAGAGCGAACAAGGTAAATACACACAAAAGATACCGATGTACTTTATAGAATTGACCAGTCTGTGTTTTGTAATTCTCATATGTATATGGCACCCAATAAGTATTGAATCCCGCTTGTATTACAAGTATAATATTTGCCAACCCCATAGCCGCAGTAAAAATACCTATACTATGATAATCCATAGTTCTCTGTAACACCAATTGTGGGATTGAAGTATTTGCCCACATAAGGATAGAGACAGGTATCAAAGGTAATGCGTATTTAAATACCTCTTTAGTAAATACTTTATCATACTCTCGCACCCTCTCAAAACGATCGCGTTGTATTACCAAGAAAATAATAGCAAGCAAAACATGAGATATAGTTAGCACAATAAGTGCCGGTTTATAGGAAGGATCCCAAAATCCAACCCCTAAATAAAGAACTTTTGACACCAATGTCATCAGGATTCCCTGAATTGTGTACATCTTTATATTTTTCTCCATCCTATAGGATAGATTTAAATATCGTAATGTAGATGTACAGAACACGCTAAAAAAGAAGAGATAAAGTAGAAGGTTATCCGTTTCTTCAAATAACTGCCATGATAAAAACTGGCCAAATGGTAATGCAATTATGGTGGAAACAAAAAGTATTGAGTAGCCCACAGTAAAACAAAAAGTAAAGAGATACCCAAGGCTACGATTGTTTGGCCGCTCCAAATAAAATCTTGCAAAAGCTTGATCAAGGCCTATTAACACCAAAATACCTAACAAATTGGAGTAGGTATGAAAAATGTTTATCTTACCTAAAACATCTGGCGCAAATAGACGTGTTGATATCGGTGCCGTAATGAAATGAAGCAAAAAAGACACCCAAGTAACAAGGGAAAAACCAACAAATTTCTTAATAAATGATTTACTAGTATCAGCCATATTACAAAATACCTAATTCCATAAGTAGTTCTTTGGTCAGAACTTTCTTTGTGTCAAATTCTTTTGATCGTTCTTGACAATTTTCAGACATTACATTTAAATTGTATTTCCCTAATATTATTTCTTCTATTAGATTCGCTAGAGATTCTGAATCTTGAATAGGTAAAAGCCATCCGGTCTTTCCATGATCTATAATATGTGAATTATATCTCCAATTAGTTGTAATAATTGGAAGTCCTGCAATAAATCCATCAATCAAAACACCAGGAAATCCTTCATTTGGATAATATGTTGGAAAAAGTATTGCGTCATATTGGCTAATATACTCAAAATCTTCAGGGGCTTCAAGTGACAAAAACCCCTTGTAAGACAAACATGGCTCATTTTCTATGTATTCCTCAAAAGGGTAATCATTTTCAATAGGACCATAAAAATCAATAACAAAATCAAATCCTTTTCTTCTTAATTTCTTTGCGGCTGAGATTATAATATCGCATCCTTTTAAAGGGGTTATACGAGAAAGAAATATAAATCTCTTTGTATTCATCTCAAACTTCTTTTTCTGTACAAATGGTATTGGCTTGAAATTTGGGACCGTAATAACACGAGTTAAGCCGCACTCTTTCATCTGATTTTGAATATCCTTGTCTTCAACTATTATACAGTCAAGTGATTTATACAATTCAACAGGAAATAAACCTTCTGCAATTTTTTTCCCTACGCCCCCGCCTATTACCCAATAGATTATGTTATTTTTCAATCCAAGTAACCTAAAATAACGGAGATATGCAAATACTGCATTATCGTATGTTGAGAGAATTATTTTTCTTCTACCCCAATGAGATTTTATTAGTATACTAAGTAACGCCTTACCAAAACCTAATTTCCCTTTGCAATTTATAGTATCGATCTCTCTAATTTTTAAATCATCGAATTCGAGCAGGCGATTGAGAAGCAACTGATTTTTCTTTACCTCACCTGCGCAAGGTGTATCGTTAAAACTCAAGCGACCTATAAATACAATATCCCTACTCATAATTCATTTTATTATCAATTCAAATCTTTGTAGTTAATCTTACCTGATTCAAACCTGGGAATACTTTCTATTTCTCTCACCTCAAAAGATTTTGCCATCAAGCCTGTCTTTTCAGAAATCAGATTCTTCACCTCTTCTTTCATACCTTCCTGGGTAATGTAAATCAGCATCTGATTATCATCGCCCGTGCAGGCACACTCAATACCAAGAGAGTCTTTGATAATCTTCTCACTCTGATCAAGACTGACACGTAAACCAAACAGTTTCAAGAAACGCTTCTTGCGGCCAACTATGTAATAGAAGCCATCTTCATCTTTCCGGGCAATGTCTCCTGTTTCATACACGCCACAGAAATCATCGCCCTTCATCAGGTCTTCCACACAGGTTCCGTAACCCATCGTTACGTTGGGGCCTTCATAACGCAATTCGCCATCTACACCAGCTTCAGTAATCTCATTGCCGTTTTCATCCACCAGTATGAGTTTACCCTCAGGGATAGCCTTACCGATACTGCCAATATGAGTAGTAGCCTGCTCAGGCGGTAAAAATGCCAAACGGGCAGAGGTTTCTGTGGTACCAAAGGTGGCAAAGAAACGTTTGCCTTTCTCAGCCATCATATCAGCAAAAGTCTTGAACAAGGTGTCAGACAACTTACCTCCACCTTCTGCCATAGTGGTCAGATAGGGCAGGTCCATCTTGCCAAAACGCAGACGATTCAGGATCTCATAACTGAACGGTACGCCGGTAAAGTTGCTGCCTTTTTGTTCCTTGATAAAGCTCCAGTATTTGGGGCTCATCAGGTTAACTTCAATCAGCAGTACGGTGGCACCAGCATAAAGATGACTGCAAATCACGTTCAATCCCATGGTGTATTGCATGGGCAGGTCAATGATGCCACGTTCCTCGGGTGTCCAACCGAATACCTGAGCAACATTCTTGGCATTGCTCTCTATGTTGCCGTACTTGTGTCGCACCAACTTGGGGCTGCCCGTTGTGCCGGAAGTGGTCATCAGCATGGATAGTTCTGGATGCAATTCTGGAGCTTTGTTACCAGTCTTGCACAGTACATAGTCCTTGAACTGATAAACCACCTCGTATTGAGTCTCACTGGCTTTTCCCTCTGGCATCCAGAAATAGGATGGCTTGTAAGTCTCATATAGAGTATCCAGCAATTCCTTATCTATCTTGGCACTCAGAAGCAGGCATACATCCTTACAGTCATACAAGGATAGGAATCCTGCTAATGCCCCTACCCGGTTCTCACATAAACAGAAGACAAGTTCACGCTCGGGTAGTGTCTTTGACAACGCTTCCCGAAGTGAAACAACATCACCGTATGTCAACTGTCCACCTGCATCATCTATGGCAGCCAATGATGATGCTGGCTTCTTATCAATATCAAACAGCATTAAAGCTCTATGTTATGGTTTTTAAGAATGTTCTTACCAGCCTCAAATGAAGTAAACTGCATTACCTCATCAGGATCCAATTCAATACCAAACTCGTCTTCAATCATGGCCACCAGACTCATCTGACCAATGGAATCCCATTTGTCAACACTTTCCATTGTGGCAGTTTCTACTTCTTCAACGGGAATCTCAAGACCTTCTACGAAGGCATTCTTCAATTTCTCAATGTTTGTCATAATTATACCTGTTTTAATTCTTTACTATCTATTGTTCAGTTCTTTCTTAATTCGTTCAGCAATCTGTGGTGCTGTTAGGCCGTGTTGTTCCCAGCAGAAGCGCAAATCGCCCAGTTTGCCAAAGTTATCTTCCACACCAATTCTCACCAGTCGTGGAGTATTCTCTTTGTCTGCTTTATATTCTGCTATGGCTCCACCTAAACCACCTATAACAGTATGCTCTTCAACCGAAACTACTAGCTTGGACTTTGCAAATGCCTTATCCAAACATTCAGTATCAATTGGTTTGATGGTATGCATATCCACTACCGTACAGTTGATACCCTGTGCAGCAAGCAGTTCTGCGGCATCCAGTGATTCACGAACCATCATACCAGTTGCAATAATGGTTACATCCTCACCTTCACGTAGTGTTACTGCCTTGCCTACCTCGAAATCATAGTCCTGTTCATACACCATGGGGCAATTCAACAAGCCTGACAGGCGTACATAGACAGGACCATTGATATCGTGAGCAGCCATCACACATTTAATGGCCTCAAGGCTGTCAGCTGCAGAAAGGATTGTCATATTGGGAATGGTACGTGCCATAGCAATATCCTCGGTTGCCCAATGTGAGATGGAGAGTGTCTCCATAGCAAAACCCGCAGAATTACCCACCAGCTTCACATTGAACTGGTGGTATCCTAAATTGTGGCGCACAAACTCAATGGCCTTTACCAATACAAAGGCGGCGTATGTGCAAGCATATACAGCACGTCCGTCTTCAGAAGAAAGACCGGCAGCTATACCCACCATACTCTGTTCGGAGATACCTGCATTGATAACTCTGTCTGGATAGCTGTTATAAAAACGGCCCAAACTGGCAATGGCCACACTGTCTGCCACGACCACTCTCATATCAGGATCTTGCTTGGCCAGTTCCATCATACCGATTCCTGCAGCAGCTCCTTTTTGGCCCATACGGGCGTATGTCTTAATTAATGCTGGACTAAACTTCATGGCTCAACTGTTCTTGATTTCTTCCACGGCCTGCTGATACAACTGCTCGGTCATAACAGCCTGATGCCACGCTTTGTTATTCTCTATAAATGAAACGCCTTTACCCTTCGTAGTCTTGGCAATGATGGCGTAGGGTTTTCCTTCGGGCTTGTGCTTCAATGCCTCTATCAACTGATGAATGTCATGCCCATCAACGGTGGTTGATTCCCATCCAAAGGTCTCCATCTTTTGCTGCATATCCAACTGGGCCATCAGTTCCTCGGTATTGCCATCCACCGACATACAGTTACGGTCAATTATCAACGTCAGGTTGTCCAGCTTGTAATGAGCTGCTGCAATAAAGGCCTCCCATACTGGACCCTCCTCGCACTCTGCATCACCCAACAGGCAATACACATGATATTTCTGCTCCGTCTGTTTGGCAATCAAAGCCTTACCAACCACAAACGGCATTTCCATACCCAAACTCATGGAGGCATATTCTACACCAAGTTCCTTCTTCAATTGGTGACCAACCAGCAAGCCGTCGTTCTGCTCATAGCTGTTCAGTACATCTGTGGGATAGAATCCCATCTCTGCACGTGCTGGATACTCTGCCAAACGGGCATGTTCCTTACCGGCAATGAAACGGTCACGTTCGTTCCACAGCGGGTTCTCTGTATCATAGTTCAAAATGGCGCCATAGAGCACGGCATAGATTTCAATACATGACAAGCTGCCGCTCACGTGTGCACCACGGTTGCCTGCCGCCAATGCCATATCCATAGCATGCAGCCGCATCCGCTTGCACAATGCCTTTATCTCGTCCTCAGTTAAAACTTTTCTCATCAATTGTCAATTTTCAATTATCAATTTGACTACCTTCCTCCGTCAACTTTTATGATTTCTCCATTAATATATGAGGCCTGCTCCGATGCAAGGAATACAGCCACTTGTGCTATCTCTTCCGTCTTACCTAAGCGTCTCAATGCTGACTCCGCAGCCAGTTTCTCCAACATCTCATCTTTGTACTGATGAATCATCTCAGTCTCAATGGGGCCAGGGGCTATGGCATTCACACGGATACCCATAGGGCCAAGTTCCTTTGCCAGACACTTGGTCATCATCATCACGGCAGCCTTGCTGCTCCCGTAAGCTATCTTACCCGGTTGCGGTTCAATACCGGCTATAGAACCCATATTGATGATGCAACCTTTACGATGGCGTGACATACGTTTGGAAACCTTCTGAATAACGCGAAGCATGGCAAAGTAGTTTACACTGAAGAGTTTTTCTATATCTTCCACTCTGCTCATACTAAGCAAGCCCACGGTTGAAATACCAGCGTTATTCACCAGAACGTCTATGGGCTGACCTTCGTCAATGATAGTCTGGATGCCTGCGTTAATGGCCTCAGCGTCATTCAGTTCAAAATAGACAGGCTTAATCCAAACGTTATGTTTCTCTGCTGTTTCTTTCAGCCAAGATTCAAATTCCGGGTTCGTTTTTCTGGAACAAGCCCAGATGTTGGCTCCGGTGGCGGCAAATGCCTCCACCATTGCTTTACCTATGCCTCGGTTGCTACCGGTGATTATAACGTTCACTTTTCTTCCTTCTTTTTGGTTTTCATATTCATCCTCTCAATCAAAGGAAGGAATTTTGCCAAATACGCATCCTTATGCTTCAAGTAATTCTCGCGGGTATTCATATAATACTGAGTAAATGCCGTTTCAAATAACAACTTCGGATGAAACTCGTCTGCATATTTTCGCACTCCCGTATTAGCCTTCCTTACATCATGGAGATTAACACTGTCAGGAAATAGTTCAAAAGCTATCTCATGACAGATAATATCCCCAAGAAATGCAGCACCGAAAGGAGCATCTTTTCTAAACACCCAACTGCCCGTGGTAAATGTTTCTTCTTTAATATCGTAAATTCGAGAAACCCCCAAACGTTCTCCAAGAGGCTTTTCAAAAATAAAATAGTACTCATGCCCAGCACGTTCCCTTTTCTTATAGTCTTGTATCCAAACTCGCTGCTTCTCAATGCTCTCATCTGTGTCGCCAAGGAATTGCCCGCGTTGCGAGTCAGTGCGGAGACTAACTATGAATTCGGAATCCGCTTCATTTACTAAACGTACAGAAAGTCCATAACGTTCAAGAGAATAATCTTCCGGTAAAACAACTTTCATCTTATTTAATTATTTGAATAAGTTAATAACCCTGACTACATATTCTACATCCACAAAAGAAAGAGAAGGGCCAATTGGTATGCTTAATTCCTGCTCATGAATCTTTTCTGTTATAGGATAGCTACGGTTATTCCAACTCTTATAGCATTCCTGCTTATGGGGAGGTATAGGATAATGAATCAAAGTCTGAATTTCATTCTCTTTCAGGTATTCCTGCAACTCATCTCTTCGCTTGCAGAAAATCGGGAATTGGTGATATACATTGTTCTCGTCTGGAATACGAGAAGGCAGAGTAATCAACGGATTATTGATATGCTCATAATAGCATGCAGCCAGCTCTTGACGCTTCTTATTATCCTCATCCAGATACTTCAGCTTCACATCAAGCACAGCGGCATCCGGTTCAGACATGCGGCTGTTCATTCCCACATATTTGAACACATATTTCTTCTGGCTACCATAGTTTGCCAAAGCACGAATCACTTCTGCCAATTCAGCATCATTAGTGGTCACAGCACCGGCATCGCCAAAAGCGCCAAGATTCTTACCCGGGTAGAAGCTATGTGCAGCTGCATCACCAAGAGCACCAGTCTTCACACCTTTCCAAGTGCAACCATGACTCTGTGCGCAGTCTTCCATCAACTTCAAGCCATGTTTTTTGCAGATCTCACCCAATTTATCACTGTAAGCAATACGGCCATACAAGTGAACAATCATCACCCCCTTGGTCTTAGGTGTTATAGCCTCCTCGATCTTATCGACATCTATCTCCAGATGATTCCAAGTAGGTTCAACAAGTACAGGAACGAGATTGTTCTTAGTGATGGAAAGGATGGTTGCGATATAGGTATTAGCTGGTACAATAATTTCATCACCATCCTGCATGATACCCATTTCCTTATAGCCCCTCATCAACAGATAGAGAGCATCCAAGCCGTTGGCTACTGCAATACAATGGTCCGTTCCAATGTACTTGGCATAGTCCGCCTCAAACTGCTTATTCTCATTACCCTGTAGGAACCATCCCGAATCAATTACACGGTTCACTGCAGCTTTATACTCATCACCATGCATAGCGGTGATTGCCTGTAAGTCTAATAACTTTACCATATTTTTATTGATTATCGTTTTTCAAATAACCTAAATAGTCCTCATACTCTCTTATATAATCATCTTTGTCGTAACCATGCGAGGCCAAAACCAAACAGATACTTCCTGAAGAAAAGCCTTGTTCTGAGGCCCAGATGCCTGGTGGAACATGAAGACCATAAAAAGGTCGATTAAGAAGTACTGTACGTTTATTTACGCCATCATCTAATAACACCTCAAATGCACCACTTGCAGCAATAAGAAACTGATGACATAATTTATGAGCATGAGCGCCTCTGCTTTCTCCTCCTGGAATATCATAACTATAAAATACTCTTTTAACCTCAAAGGGAAGATGAACGTCGTTGTAAATGTACGTCAAATTGCCCTGAGGAAAAGAGTTCTTCGGTAATTCTATGAACGAACAATCATAGACGGTTGGATTCTTTTTGTCAGCCATTTTGTAGTGGGGGTTAATAAAAATTTATTCACTATTATGCTTACCATTATTGTAAGGAATAGAGTTAAACATACATAAATGATAATATTTTCAAAATGAAGTAACTTAAAAACAACTCCAGTATAGCGTAACACCAATTGGTGAGTTAGAAATATCACAAAACTTAATTCACCGAGTCGTTGAAATAAACTATTGTTTATAATTCTGCCCCCCCCCACAGGCATATTCAGATAAAGTAGCTGTGAAAATCAAAAGAATAATTAGTGGCCAGTAAACAACTGAGAAACATCTTGCATCATCTAAAACGCAAGACTCTATGACAAGTGATACGATAAGAGCAAACTCTATCAATTGCGATAGCACATTATTCTTTAGAACTTTGGCGGGATTCTCTTTGATTTTAAGATAAACAAGTGCCAGGAAAATTCCTAGTACGAAATCAATCAATCGCATATAAGGGCTGATATAAAGAACTGCATGATACATATCAGATGGCAGAAATATGGCAACAATCGCATAAACCGCCAAAAAGGATGATGCAATTAATATTCTTCCTTTTATACTAGCCCGAGTTATCCATTTACATAATAACGGGAACATGATAGCAAAAAAAATCGTATCAGCGAGATACCAACTCACTGCATTGAACGAAAAATAAAAAGCTTTGACTGGTATCCATGTTTGCAACAGCAACGCATTCGCAAAAAAGGTGGGGATGCTTAACCAACTAAGGGATGATAAAACAAATGGTATTGCTATTATTAAACACAGCCAATGCAACGGATAAAACTTGATACATCGACGAGTTAAATAATGTTTATAGCTAAAATCCGTATTTTTAATTCGGTCTTTATAACCGAGAGTCAAACTAAATCCTCCAAGTACAAAGAAGAAAGTAACTGCCATTGATCCTCCACCAGGATACAAAGTCATACAATGGTGGAAGAAAATAAAAAGAATAAAAATACCCCTCAAAGAAGTTAAACTCTTAATCATTGATTGGCATACTTTATAAATTCATGGTAGTCGCGAATATAATCATCCTTGTCAAACTTCGTAGACGAGAGAATAAGAGCTAATGAGTTGGTAGAAAAGTTTTCCATTACTCTCCACATTCCCTTGGGTACATACAATCCATTGTATGAACGATTGAGTTGGAAAGTTTGCTTTTCTTTTCCGTCATCCAACACAACGTCAAAGCTTCCACTTAAGGCAACGATAAACTCTTGATTTTCTTTATATGCATGACCTCCACGAGTTTCTCCTCCAGGAACATCATAAATCCAATACGTCCGTTCTATCTTGAACGGAATATCTTTCAATTCTTCTATTACCGAAAGATTTCCTCTTGGATCTGAAATCTTAGGCAGTTGTATCAATTTTGGTTGTTCCATTTTTACTTCGCTAATGTCCTTGAATTTATATCTTCTTTCATCTCATCAATAACACGCAGTAAATACTGCCCATACTGATTCTTAAGCATAGGCTTTGCAATCTCGCGCATGCGATCTTCGCTAATCCAGCCATTGCGATAGGCAATGCCTTCAAGACACGCAACCTTCAAGCCTTGGCGCTTCTCAATAACCTCTACAAACGTGGATGCCTCTGCCAGACTATCGTGAGTGCCCGTATCAAGCCAAGCGAAACCGCGACCAAACACCTGGACCTTCAGTTCTCCGTCTTTGAGGAATTCCTGATTCACAGTGGTGATTTCCAATTCTCCACGTGCAGAGGGTTTAATGTGCTTGGCCACATCTACAACTTTATTGGGATAGAAATACAAGCCTACCACCGCATAATTACTCTTAGGCTCCTTGGGTTTCTCTTCGATGCTTAGACAATTTCCCTCTTTATCGAATTCCGCCACACCGTACCGCTCTGGATCAGAAACCCAATATCCAAAGACGGTTGCCTTATTGTTCTTCTCTGCATCATTAACTGCATTTTTGAGAAGTTTTGTGAAACCGCTACCATAGAAGATGTTGTCACCAAGCACCAAACAGGCAGAGTCATCGCCAATGAATTTCTCACCAATGATAAACGCCTGGGCAAGGCCGTCAGGGCTTGGTTGCTCTGCATACTGGAAGTTTACACCATAGTCAGAACCATCGCCCAGCAAGCGCTTAAAACCTGGTAAATCGTATGGTGTAGAGATGATAAGAATATCCCTGATACCTGCCAGCATAAGCGCAGAAATAGGATAATAAACCATTGGTTTATCATAAATGGGCAATAATTGCTTGCTTACCCCCTTTGTTATGGGGTAAAGCCTTGTGCCGGAACCTCCGGCAAGTACTATTCCTTTCATATCACGCAAATTTAATAATTTTCAGGAAAAGGGGCAGGCCCTCTGGATTATTGAACCTTTATTTTTTATGAGAGACCCAGCGGGTTCCCCACCCCATACATAACGATTTTTTATATAGTGTC
>JAEEGL012532511.1_pt1 | contig 17246 bp, 10 predicted proteins | sample 9134231 | NCBI WGS metagenome assembly JAEEGL01 (sample SAMN16246548, study PRJNA631951) | gut metagenome | biome: gut microbiome; feature: rumen; material: fiber-attached | host: Bos | place: Iran: Karaj | collected 2018-10
GCGTCGTTGTAAACGATGCACGATGCATCCGGTGCTGTATAATTTCTGTCGAGCTGTTCTTTAAGAAGTGCGATTGACGAAGCTTCTGATTTAGAAACGATATTCTTTTTTAAGAAGTCCGGCAATTCTTTTGTAGGGTAAAGCATGTAAGAGTGTTGGCGTTTTTCATACATTCCGCTGTTTTTGAGAGCATCATAAAGTTCGCAAGCCTCTTTCGCAGAAAGCATTTTGCTTGAAAGAACTGCAACCTGGCCTTCGAGCATTTCCTGAAGGTAGTTTACTTTCATTCCGTCTTTATTGATTGCAAGCGTGTTGTATGAGTGATAAAGTCCGTTTTCTTTTTTGTTCTGCTTGATAGAGTATTCGAGGTGAGAAAGGAATACATCGATTGCGCCAAGAAGTTCTTCTTTTTTAAGTGATGTAGTTTTTGTTAAAAGTGAATAATCGTAGTAGAATGCCTTTCTTTCTTTTTCGAATGCGATTCCGCATGAACGCGTAAAGTTTGCGCGTGATTTTTCTGACATTGTGTCTTCTGGTTTTGCTCTCGAGTAGATAGAAAGAAGTTCGTCAAAGAAAGCTTTTTCTGTTTTAGGAATTGCAAATGCTGCGTCATCACTTGAGCTGTAGATTTCTTTTAAGAACGTAAGCATTCTGTAAAGATAACTTGTTGTTACCATAGAAAGGCCGTAGCCGGCTAAAGCATTGTTTGCATCGTTCCACTCAGGGCGCTGTGTGTTAAGCCATATTCCGCCGCCTGGAACAAAATTACTGAGCTTTGTTAAAACAAGCTGCAAGAGTTTTGCAGTTAAAGTAACAAGATACGGATTTCCGTTTTTGTTCATGAGTTTTGCGTCTGTTCCGTATTTTTTTAGATCTTTAGTGATTGCGTCGTTGAGTTTGTAGTCAAATACGATTGTGTCACGCGGATTTTTTTCTACGTCTGCGTAAGACTTGATGTGATACGGAATGTTTGCAGTTGTAAAAAGTTCTTTGTTAAAGAGTGCTTTAAGTGCGTCAGGATCAATCTGATTCTGGAGTTCAAGAAGTTTGCAAAGATAAATAATCTGGTGGTCGTTCCAGTATCCGATGTTGCTCCATGGATTATCCGGTTCCGGAACTTCCCAGTCGAGTCCGCTTCTTGTAATTCTGTACGGATTAAACCCGTCGCATGAAGTTGCGTTTACGAATTTAGAAATCATTCCGGCTGTGTAAACAGGATAACTCATTGCGAGTGCTTCCCAGTTCTGGAAAATGTCACGCCAGTTTCCTTCGTAATTTAAAATCGGATTTCCAAGTGAGTCGCGAAGGTTGATTGAGAATTTGTTCCAAGGGCGGCTCGGATCTCCGTGACGGCGTGAGAAGGAAAGCGGGAGGTATTCGAGGTAGAGTCTGTAAAGCTGGTCGTTGCTGCTTTCTTTTACTTTGTTGCCGAGTTCTTTATACGAAATCGTTTCTGATGTGCAGATTTTTTTTGCTGCATCAAGCTGGTTTGTATTTCTCGTCGTTACGAATTTGATGAAGTCTGCTGTGTGAATCGTATTGTTTTCTACAAACACACCGCCACGCATGATGTTAAACATTACGTTTGCTTTATGGTGAATACAAGTAATCGCGTCGTTTGTATTCTGGATTCCGTCTGCGTCTGCGATGTATTTATTTAAAAGGTCCTGTCCGTCTTTGATATCTTTTTCGAGGTCAGCTGTAATTGCTGCGCGGTCAGAAAGTTTTTTCTTTAAATCCTGAATGCGTGAAAGCTCGAGTTTTGTATCAAATACCTGATACCAACTTTCTTCTTTTTTTGCTTCGAGACTGAATTTTTTAATTATGTTGCACGAAGCTCTTCCGCCTTTTAAAATTCTAGTCTGATCAAAAACTGTATCTAAACTTTCGTCAGACGCAAACTGTTTTTCTATTGCGCTGTCAAGATAAACCGGAGCATCGATATTAAACCAGCATGTGTTTGCCCATAGTGCTTCGCTTGGTTCTGCACGGTCTGTTAATACGCTCGACAAGCTGAACATAGAAAGCCCGGTTTCTAAATCTAAATCTGTTTTTTTGTATGCATCAAGCAATACGCTTGAATTATTCTGTAAGTCAACGTTTGCACATGCCGGCATGATGTTTCTGCATCCGTCAAGAATCTGAACAGTCTGTGCTTTGTCAGAATTGTTTATGATGCGTGCAATGCGAACAAGTCCGTATTTTGCGCTCGAAGTCCATTCCTGTTTAAAAGTTAAATTTAATTCTTCGTTGATTTCTTCAAATACAATGTGAGAGCCCGAGCTGTTTTTATATAAATTCCGCTTAACTTTAAAAGAAGGAGAAGTTGTAAAAGGTTCCCAGTAGAAAGTTGAACCGGCATCTTTACCTGCATCGTTTGCGTTGCCCTTTACTTTTATTGCGCTGAATGGGCCTGCGCAGTTTTTAAAGTCATCGATTTTGTCGCATGTGTAATAAGGAAAGATTGCAAAACCAGAATCTTTTCTTCCTGCGCTCAATGCACCCGAAGACCAGATGAAATTCCAGACATCGCTTGAGCTTGTAATTGTCATAAAGAAGTCCGGAATCGAATCATAATTTTCTATTTTATACCACAAATCTCCGTTAATCGTTACGACTGATCCGTTTGATTTTGCCGGACGAAGGCTTTTAATCTGTTCAACTGTGCGCATGTTTGCTCCTATATAATTGCAGAATAGTAATTTGTTATTAATAGAATATTTTAGTTTTTTTTAGAAGTCAATAAACGTTTTTTGAAAATCGTCCGATGTGTGCGTGCACATAAAAAATTTTTCACAAATTTAAAAATTCTGTTATAATTTGTGTGTTGATTAACTAATCTGCGAACGAGAATCTGCTCGCGGTTATGGATAGAGGGAAAATATGAATTTCATAAAAAGTTTTTTTATATCTGTTTTTGTTTTATGCGGAATAATATTAAGTTTCGGGTCTTGTTCAGCTAAAAAAAACTGCACTCCCGAATTTGTAAAGGATATGAATCTTGCCTGGTCAGATGAATTTGACGGTGAGTCTGACGCGCCGGATCCTTCAAACTGGGCTTATAAGGAAGGCGCAAACGGGTGGGGAAACGGAGAACTCCAGAACTATACTTCTTCGCGCGAAAACTCATATGTCTCAAAAGGAACTTTAAAAATTACCGCTAAAAAAGGCGAGTTTCAGAAATGGACGAGTGCAAGACTTGTTACACAGGGAAAACAGGCTTTTACATACGGCTATCTTGAGTTTAAGGCAAAGGTTCCGCTCCAGAAGGGCTGCTGGCCGTGCATCTGGATGCTTCCTGAGAACAACGCCTACGGAATCTGGCCTCGAAGCGGCGAAATTGACATTATGGAGTCGTCTATGAACGTCTGGCAGGACAAAGTCTACGGAACGGCTCACTGTTATGCCGGTTACGGCGGAAATCCTGTAAAAAGTACGGGCGTTACGGTTAAAAAACTGAATAAAAGATGGCACGTCTACGCAATCAACTGGACACCGGAAGGCATTACGTGGTACATCGACGGAAAAGTCATAAGCGAATACAGAAACCCTCACAATGACGAAGACGGCTGGATGGCCTGGCCGTTTGACCAGAATTTTCACATAATCATGAATGTAGCCATGGGTGGCACCCTTGGCGGCGACATTGACCCTAAAATCAAAGAGTGCACCATGGAAGTCGACTACGTGCGCTTATACCAATAGCAGAAAAACATATAGCCACTCCCATAGCAATGTGCCAAAAAAAGCTGGCTGAGCGTAAGAGGTATCCGAGTCGCCTGCGGCTCCCGAACGCTCAGAACCTTTTTTTGTCCCCTTGCTATTCGCGTGGTTATATATTTTTTCTATCTATTGTAAAAATTGCCTTGTAGTAGTAAAATAGTCGCAATCGTTTTTCTATAAAACGCAAAACTATACTTCCTGTTCCCGAATAAACGTCGGGCCCTCAGGATTTTAATATCTATCACAGGAGGACGTATATGTCCAGAAAAAAGCAGTCGATGGACGGTAACCAGGCTGCAGCTCACGTCGCTTATGCGTACACAGAAGTTGCAGGTATTTACCCTATCACTCCATCTTCACCGATGGCTGACTTTGTTGACCAGTGGTCTGCAAACGGTCAGAAAAACATTTTCGGCACACAGACAAAAGTTGTAGAAATGGAATCAGAAGCAGGTGCTTCTGGTACAGTTCACGGATCTTTGGCTTCAGGTGCGTTGACTACAACATTTACAGCTTCACAGGGACTCTTGTTAATGATTCCTAACATGTACAAGATTGCAGGTGAACAGCTCCCTGGTGTTTTCCATGTTTCAGCTCGTTGTGTTGCTTCTCAGTCTTTAAACATTTTTGGTGACCACTCAGACGTTTATGCTTGCCGTCAGACAGGTTTTGCAATGCTTGCAGAATCAAACCCACAGGAAGTAATGGACTTGGCTCCTGTTGCTCACCTTGCAGCAATCGAAGGAAGCGTTCCATTCCTTAACTTCTTTGACGGATTCCGTACATCACATGAAATCCAGAAAATCGAAACCTGGGATTACGAAGATCTCAAAGAAATGTGCAACATGGATGCAGTAAAAGCATTCCGTAATCATGCATTAAATCCTAACAACCCTTCTATGCGCGGTTCACACGAAAACGGTGACGTTTTCTTCCAGCACAGAGAAGCATGCAACAAAGTTTATCTTGACTTGCCGGAAGTTGTTAAAAAATACATGGCAAAAATCAATGCCAAACTCGGAACAAACTATGACCTTTTCAACTACTACGGTGCAAAAGATGCAGACCGTGTAATCGTTGCAATGGGTTCAATTTGTGACGTAGCAGAAGAAGTAATCGATTACCTTAACAACAAAGGTGAAAAAGTTGGACTTATCAAAGTTCGTCTCTATCGCCCATGGGTATCAGAAGCATTCCTTAGCGTTCTTCCAAAATCAGCAAAGAAAATTGCTGTTCTCGACAGAACAAAGGAACCAGGATCTCTTGGTGAACCTCTCTACCTCGATGTTGTTACAACACTCCGCGAAGCTGGTCTTAACGACATTAAAGTTTGCGGCGGACGTTACGGACTCGGTTCAAAAGATACTCCACCAAGTTCAGTATTCGCTGTTTACACAGAACTTGCAAAAGATGCTCCTAAGAGCCGCTTTACAATCGGTATCGTTGATGATGTTACTAACCTTTCTCTTCCAGAAGTTAAACCAGCTCCTATTACAGCAGCTGCCGGAACAGTAGAATGTAAGTTCTGGGGAATCGGTGGTGACGGAACTGTAGGTGCTAACAAAGATTCTACAAAAATCATCGGTGATCACACAGACAAATACATTCAGGCTTACTTCCAGTATGACTCAAAGAAAACTGGTGGTATTACAATTTCTCACCTTCGCTTTGGTGACAAGCCTATTAAATCTCCATACTACATCAACCAGGCAGACTTCGTAGCATGTCATAACCAGTCTTACATCCTCAAAGGATACAAGATGGTTCAGGATGTTAAGAAGGGAGGAACATTCCTCATCAACTGTACATGGTCAGATGAAGAACTTGATAAGAACCTTCCTGCAGAAGCAAAACGCTACATTGCAGAAAACAACATCAAACTCTACACAGTAGACGCTGTTGACATCGCAACAAAGATCGGACTTGGAAAAAGAACTTCTACAGTTCTTCAGTCTGCATTCTTTAAACTTGCTAACGTTCTTCCTGCAGAAGAAGCAATCAAATACATGAAGGAAAAGGTTGTAGCAAAATTCTCTAAGAAAGGTCAGGACATCGTAGACATGAACTGCCAGGCTATCGACCAGGGTGCAGGCGCATTGCACGAAGTTGCAGTTCCTGCTTCATGGAAAGATGCAAAAGACAATGCTGCTAAACCAAAACTTGATGGTGATCCAAAAGTTGTTAAGATGGTAGAAACACTCATGAATCCTATCGCTCTTATGGACGGTGATTCACTTCCTGTTTCTGCTTTCAAAGACTGCGCAAACGGTCAGTTCGAACTCGGAGCTTCTGCTTACGAAAAACGCGGAACAGCAGTTATGGTTCCACAGTGGGATGCAGAAAAATGTGTTCAGTGTAACAACTGTGCATTCGTATGTTCACACGCAACAATTCGTCCTTATCTCCTTTCTGATGCAGAAATCAAAGCTGCTCCAGAAGGTCTCGTAGCAGTTGATACAAAACCAAAGGCTACTCAGTACAAATATACAATGAGCGTATCTCCACTTGACTGTATGGGATGTGGTGAATGTGTAACTGTATGTCCTACAAAGGCAATTTCTATGGTTCCACAGGAAACACGTCACGCTGAACAGCCTGTATGGAACTACCTCGTTAAGAACGTTTCTAAGAAAGCTGATTCTGGAATCGCAGAAAACACAGTTAAGGGAAGCCAGTTCAACCAGCCACTCCTCGAGTTCTCTGGTTCATGTGCTGGATGTGCAGAAACTTCTTATGCACGCCTTATCACACAGCTCTTCGGTGAAAACATGTATATTTCTAATGCAACAGGATGTTCTTCAATCTGGGGTGGTCCTGCAGCAACATGTCCATATACAGTAAACAAAGATTCTAAGAAAGGTCCGGCTTGGGCTAACTCATTGTTCGAAGATAACGCTGAACATGGTCTTGGAATGTACATCGGACAGAAATATATCCGCGACGGTTTAATTGCAAAATTGAACGAACTCGCAGCTGGAGACAAAGCTTCTGCAAGTCTCAAAGATGCAATCGCAAAATTCATCGAAACAAAAGATAATACAAACGCAAACGTTGAACCAACAAAAGTTCTCATTGCAGAACTCGAAAAATGCGGATGTGATGCTTCTAAAGAAATTCTTGAGAAGAAACAGTATCTCAACAAAAAGTCAGTATGGATCATGGGTGGAGACGGATGGGCTTACGACATCGGTTTTGGTGGTCTCGACCATGTTCTCGCATCAGGTGAAAATGTTAATGTAATGGTATTTGATACAGAAATGTATTCTAATACTGGTGGACAGGCTTCTAAGTCTTCTAACATTGGTGAAATCTGTCAGTTTGCTGCTGCCGGAAAAGAAGTTGGAAAGAAATCACTTTCTGAAATCGCTATGAGCTATGGCTATGTTTACGTAGCACAGATTGCGCTCGGTGCAAACCCGGCACAGGCTCTCAAAGTAATTCAGGAAGCAGAAGCTTACAATGGTCCTTCTCTCATCATCGGATATGCTCCATGTGAATTGCACGGAGTTAAAGGTGGTATGAACCACTGTCAGGATGAAATGAAAGCCGCTGTTGCAGCTGGTTACTGGAACCTCTTTAGCTTTAACCCTGCACTCAAGGCAGAAGGAAAGAATCCATTCACATTGACTTCTAAACCAGGTGATGGTTCATACCAGAACTTCCTTGCAAACGAAACACGTTACTCGGCACTTACTCGTAAGTTCCCGGAACGCGCAGAATTCCTCTTCAAGAAGAGCGAAGACGTTGCAAAAGCTCGCTATGATCACTTACAGAAGTTAGTTGAACTTTATAAATAAGTTTTTACGGGGCTTGCAAAAGCTCCCGTTAAACTGAATTTATAAAAAGGCCGTTTTCAGAAGGTAAAAAATGCCGGATGGGACGGCCTTTTTATGCACAGAAACAGTGTATGTGGTGATGTAAAATACGTTTTGTGGCCAGGTTGCTTAAAAAATGCCGATATAGTATACTTAATTAAATGCACTGACTGACCTTAGTGCATTAATTTTTTCTTTATGCAGAATTTGAGGGTTTTCGGACAATGGATGAGCTTAAACAGGAAATAAAGGAATTGATTATATCTTCTCTCGAACTTGAAGATGTTAAGCCGGAAGATATAAAAGACGATGAGCCGATTTTTGGTAAAGGACTCGGGCTCGACTCGATTGATGCGCTTGAGCTTGGCGTTGCAATTAAGAAAAAATTTGGTGTTAAACTGTCTGCAGAAAACGAAGACAGCAAAAAACACTTTGCATCGGTTAATGCCTTGGCAGAATTTATCTCTGCCGAGAAAGCATAAAATTATTTAAGGAGTGAAAGATGACTAAAGAAGAAATCTTTGCAAAAATTCAGGATGTACTTGAGAGTGAATTCGAAGTAGAAAAATCAAGTGTTACACTCGAATCAAAACTTTTCGAAGATTTGGATCTCGATTCTATTGATGCAGTTGACCTTGTTGTAAAGATGAAGCCTTACATCAACGGAAACATTGATCCAGAAATGTTCAAGAGTGCAAAGACAATCCAGAATGTAGTAGACATTCTTGCACCACTTGCAAAATAATTAAAACAAATGAAAACCTTTCTTAAGGTATTCGTTGCACTAATATCGATACTATATCCTGTACTGGTTTTTACACTTTTAGTAGTTTACAAAATGCCTGTCAGGATCGTATCGTTGTGTGTTGTTTTTCTGGCACTTGTTTATTTTTTATCTTCGACAAGTGCTTCTTCAAAAGAAAAAATTCAGCCGGACAAAAAAAAGAAATTTTCATTCAGCATAAAGCCGCTTGTTTCTTCTGTCTTTCTGTTTGCGGTTGGAATAATCTGTTATATTACAAATAGTTCACTTTTTTTAAAATTGTATCCGATTGTAATAAGCTTAATGCTTTTATTTGTTTTCGGAATAACTTTAATTACAAAACCAAATATGATTTTCAGGTTTGCAACGCTGCAGGATAAATCGATTATCGGTTCTGTAAACGAAAAACGTATCGAACGATATTGTCTTAAAGTGACATATGTCTGGTGTACGTTTTTTATTTTAAATAGCCTTGCTGCAGCATACACAGTTTTTTTCTGTGATGAAAGAGTTTGGACAATTTACAACTGCGGAATTTCCTACGCGATAATGGGAACGATTTTTGCAGTTGAATTTATAATAAGATGGAGAGTTAATAAAAAGATGCCTCAGTATTTTCCTATTTCAAAGTTTAAAGCAGATTCTAGAAAAGATGATTATGTAATCTGCTATGAAAATAAATGGACAGATAAAATTTATAAAACATGGAAAGATTTTTTAACAGATTCTGCAAAGATGAGAAATTTCCTTTCTAAACACGATGCTAAAAAATTTATTTTACATGTAAATGATTATTATTATTTTTTATGCTGCTTTGTCGCACTGCTTCAGTGTAAAAAAGAAATTGCATTGACTGCAAACATTACAGAAGAATTTTTAAAAGAAATGCGCGAAGACGGCGACGAATTTTTAACCGATGTAAAAAATCAGAAGGATTCTTTTTTTGTTCCAGAGATAATCGAAAATTCTTCTGTTCCGTCAGAAGAAGAAATAAGAACAACGCCAGAGATTAATGCAGACGAAACAAAGATTCATATGTTTACATCGGGAAGTACAGGAAAGCCTAAGGCTGTTTTGCAGCGCATGACAGAATTTGAGCTTGATAACGAATTTGTTTTTTCTAAATGGGGTGCTGAATTTACTAAAAGAAAAAATGTTGCAACTGTAAGCCAGCATCACATCTACGGATTTTTGTTTACTATTACTTTGCCTTTCGCCGCCGGAGTTGCTTTTAGACGAACACGAATTGAGTTTCCTGCAGAATTTGAAAAGCTTGATGACGCAGAATATATGATAATTGCCGTTCCTGCTTTTCTAAAACGAACTGTAGAATCAGAAGATAAGCTGCCGTTAAAAGACGCTTTTATCTTTACAAGCGGCGGGGTTCTTTTACCGGAAGTTGCAGAAAAGACAGATAAGGTTTTTGGTTTCTGGCCGGTAGAAGTTTACGGAAGTACAGAAACCAGCGGCATTGCATACAGACAGTCTAAAAACGGTGTTCAGTGGACTCCGTTTGACAATGCCTCGATTACACAGAACGAAGAAGGCTGTCTTAACATTAGATCGCCTTATATTAAAGATCCGGCAGGCTTTCAGACAGCAGACCTTGTCGAAATCCTGGATGATGGAAGATTTATTTTAAAGGGTAGAAAAGATTCAATTGTAAAAATCGAAGAAAAACGCGTTTCTCTTATAGAAGTAGAAAACCGTATTCTTCTTACAAAGCTTGTTAAGGATGTCTGCGTAGTTGCTATGAGTGACAGACGACAGTATCTTGCGGCTGCCATCGTATTTAACGAAGACGGTGAAAAGAAATTTGAGGGCTGGAAAAAGTTTGACATAAACATGTTCTTTCATGACTTTCTGCTTGATTATTTTGAAAACGTCGTTATTCCAAAAAAATGGCGTTTTTTAAAAGAACTTCCTATGGACTTGCAGGGTAAGAAAAAGAAGCTTGAAATACAGGCATTATTTACCAAAACCGAAGATGGTGATAATATAGCAAAATAGGATTTTAAGATGGATTATTTGGCATTACACAACATTGCAGAAGAGAAAGTTATTTCTCAAACAGAGAACGAAGTTGAACTTGAATATTATATCGGGGAGGAATGTGATTTTTTTAACGGACACTTTCCCGAAATTCATCTTGTTCCGGCTGTAGCCCAGATAGACATGGCTTCTTATTTTTCTAAAAAATATTTTGGTACGACAAGATTTATTGAATCTGCAAAGAGACTTAAATTTACATGTCCTGTAAAGCCGAATGTTTCTTTGAGAATGAATTTAAAATATAATCAGGAAAAAAAATCTGTAACTTACAAACTTGTTTCTGCCGACGGAGAAAAAAGTTATTCAGGCGGAACTTTTGTAATAAGCAAATAGAGCAGGAGAGATATGCAGCAGGCTTTTGTAATTCCGGTTTATAATCATGGAAGTACGCTTCAGAATGTGGTTGATTCGCTTTTAGATTATAATCTTCCGATTATTATTATTGATGACGGAAATAAAAAAGAAGACAAACTTTATATCGAATTAATCTGCCAGGCACATCCGCAGATTATTCTGTTACGCAATAGATTTAACAGGGGAAAAGGATATTCTGTATGCAGGGCTGTAAAAGAAGCTCATAAGCGCGGAATAACTCATCTTTTTCAGATTGATGCAGACGGCCAGCATGATACAGAACGCTGTCAGTTGTTTTTAAATACATCAAAAGATAATCCTCATTCGCTTGTATGCGGCTGTCCTGAGTTTGACGAAACGATTCCGGAAAAAAGAAAAAACGGAAGACAGATAAGCAATAACTATGCAGCATTTGTTACACAGACAGAAGGATATATAAAAGATGCAATGTGCGGTTACAGGGTTTATCCTGTAGAAGAATTTTATAAAATAAGCCGCTTTGCTTATATCGACAGTCATATGGGTTTTGATACCGAGATTCTTGTAAGAATGATATGGAAGGGAGTTCCTGTAATTTATCTTCCTGTAAATGTTTCTTATCCTGTCGGCGGAAAATCTAATTTTAGAATGGTTCGTGATAATGTAAGAATTTCTTTTATGTTTGCAAGAATGACAATTGGAATGTGGCTGCGTTATCCGATGCTTCTTAAAAGAAAAAAGAGAGCAAGAATTGAAGCGCAAAACAGAGACGAAAGCAGAAAATAAAAACGCTGCAAAATGGGCAACTGAAAAAGAAGTCATTAAAACAAGCTTTCCGATTTATTTAACTCTTTTCTGTATAAAATGTTTTCCTCAATTTATAATCAATGGACTCATAGCGATAATTGGTTTTTTCTTTTTTTTATTCAGCAAAAGATCGAGAAGAGAATGTTTGAGATTTCAAAATCAGTTTGCGTCATTTGTAAGTGATAAAAAAGATTTTAAAGAAAAAATTCCGAATGTATATAAACAGATTGTAAGCTTTGCAATTACTCTTGTAGAAAAAATTGAGTGCTGGGTTAAAAAAGAACCTGTTGTTAAAGTTGAATTTGCAGAAGATGATGATGTATATAAACTTATTGAACAGCTTAATGCCGGTAAAGGTGCGTTTGTTTTTGTGTCACATCTTGGAAACTCTGAAGTTTTAAGAAATCTTGCAAATAAAAATAAAATATTTTTGCAGAGAGAAGTTCCGGTTTCTGTTTTAATGGATCTTGATTCGACAAATAATTTTACAAATACGATAGAAAAAATAAATCCGGGCTTTGCGCAGAATATAATTGATGTAAATGATATAAGCCCTGCGACTATAGAAAAGCTTGAAGAGACTATAGAAAAAGGCGGAATGGTTGTATCTGCCGGGGATAGAATTTCTAAAAAAGCAGATTCACGTTATTTTAATTTTGATTTTCTTGGGAAAGAAGCGCCGTGGTCTTACGGAGTTTTTCTTCTTGCGATGCTTTTACGTGCTCCTGTTTATTTTTTGTTTGGTATGAGAAAAAAAGATGTGTCGTTTAACAGAAAATATGATGTTCATGTAGTAAAAAGCAGCGTTAATACGGACTGTTCAAGAAAAGAACGTGAAACTAATATGAAAATGCTTTGTTTAGAATTTGTACGTGAGCTGGAAAAATGTTGTCTTGAGCATCCGTTCCAGTGGTATAATTTTTATGATTTCTGGACGGTTTAATTATGAAAAAAATTGCAGCATTTATTACAGGTTTATTTTTATGTTCAGCACTCTTTGCACAGACTAATGAATTTAAAGATTTTTGCAAACGAAATGCAGAGTCAAAGATAGCACGCGGCGATTTTGAACTTGTTCAGTATAATGAAAAAAATAAAGATGCAAAACGAAAGTCAGAAGGAACTTTTACTTTAAGCGTAAAAGACGGAATAATCTGGTTTACTAAAAAGCCTGTCGCTGCAACGCAGGTTATGATGAGTACGAAAATAATTCAGGAAGTACGCGGAAGAAAGAAAATCATCGATGGAAAAGAAAATCCTACATTTTTAAGTATTGCAAAAATCACTTCTTCTGTTTTTGCAGGCGATTATGCAGAAATCGAAAAGAACTTTGATATAGAAGTTTTTGTTATCAATAAATTTCTAGAGGACGGCAGGGAAGAATACGATGTAGAACTGACGCCAAAAAAGGATTCTGCAATCGTGACTTTTATAAAAAAAATTAGTCTTAGTATATGCGTTTATGATGATAACGCAGAGGCTAAAGGCTATAAAACCTGCTATATCTCAGAATTTTCTATGACAGATTCAGGTGGCGGCGTTTCTCAATACACCTTGAATAATCAAATTGAAACTGATACTTTAAATACTGATGAACAGAAGTATTTTAGAGAATAAGTTTTTTTTAAGCTGGGCTTTGGTGCACCTGGCTGTTTTTATATTTTTCTTAACAACACTTTTATGCGGAACTCGATTTAAAATAAATGCAGGCTTGTTTGATATTCTTCCTGAGTCTTCAAGCTCAAGAGAAGCAAAGGATGCAGAAAATGTTTTAAGTTCTAAAACAGGAAGAGCATTTGTCATTCTTGTAAAAGACAAAGAGTTTTCTGTGGCAAAAGAAAATGCAGAAAAACTTTATACGTTATTAACCGATGAAAAAAATAGAGACAGTTTTGATAACATAAATTTATACGTTGACGACAATGTACTCGATGAAATTTCTTCGTTTTATTTTAAGCACAGATATCATTTGCTCGGCGATGAAGAGCTTGAACTTCTCTCTGATGATGAAGGAGTTGAACAGTTTGTAGAAGAAGCCCGGGCAGAACTTTTTATGGGCCCTGTTTCTTCTGTAAATGTCGAAGAAGATCCTTTTGTTCTTTCTGAGCTTGAAGTGCAGAATGTACTTTCAAAAATAGTAAGTGCTGCAAATTCGATGCATATTCTGGGTGGAGTCATTACGGCAAGATATTATGATAATGATTATGTAATGATCAGAGGTTATTTAAAACCAGAAAGCGTTGCAATTACAAATAAAAAAAGCGGCGTTAAAAAAATCAAAGAATGTATTTCTGAATTAAAAAAAGATATTAAAGAGAATAGCGGTGAGACAGAAATTCTTGTTTCGGGAATTCCGTTTCATAGCTATGAAAGTTCATCATCAGCGCAAAGAGAGATAAGCATAATTGCGGTAATTTCTATTGTACTGATTGGCTTGCTGTGTTTTTATATTTTTAAGAATGTTGTGCCGGTTGTTTATTCTGTCGGAGCAATTTGTCTTTCATCTCTTTGCGCGTTGTGTACTGTGCTTGCAGTGTTTAAAGAGATACATATCCTGACATTTGTATTTGGTACGACGCTGATTGGTACGTGTCTTGATTACAGCATTCATTATTTTATAAGGTGGAGGGCAAATAAAAACCTTACAGATGGAGAAGAAATAAGAAAGCATCTTTTAAAAGGTTTGACTCTTTCTCTTGTTTCTACATTGATAAGTTATATTCTTCTTTTGTTTACACCGTTTAAGCTTTTAAAACAGATTTCTGTTTTCTGTGCATCAGGAATTTTAAGCTCGTATCTTACTGTAATTGGCTTTTATCCGCTTTTAAAAATGCCTTCAGAAAAAAAAGAAATAAAACTTGCAGGTATTTTTGAAAACTTTTCCCGTAAAATCAAAAAGAGATCTTCGCTTTTTCTAAAGCTTGTCCTGATTATCTGTCTTATGTTTACTTATGATATAAGAGAGAATAAACTTAAAATAGATAACAGTTTAAAAACAATGTATTCAATGGAAGGCGAACTTTTACTTAATGAAAATGAAGTGAATGCTGTTCTTGATTCTGGAGTAACGGGAGCTTATTTTATTGTAAGAGGAAGAACTGGAGAAGAGGTTCTTGAAAAAGAAGAAAGGCTCTGTAAAAAAATGGATGAGATTTTTAATCTCAAAAATGACAGGTTTTCCGGATACAATTGCGTAACTAAATTTATTCCGTCTAAAGAAAAACAGAAAAAATCCTATGAGGCTTTGGGAAAAATAATGCCTTATGCGAAAGAGCAGTATGAGCTTATCGGACTTGAAGCTGAATCAAAAAAGAAAGCAGAATATCTTTTAGAAAATTACAGGGCTGCAAAAGATGATTATGTTGAACTTGATGATGTGCCTGGTTTTGTACAGGATGCTGTAAGTAATTTGTGGCTTGGTAAGCAGGGGGATTATTTTTATTCGTGCGTAATGCCACTTCATATATATGATGATAAGACGCTTGCAAAAATTGCAGAAGAAGACGAGAATTTTTATTTTATAAGCAAAAGAAATGAGATTGAAACTGAACTTAATAAGCTTACAAAAACAATTCTTGTTCTTCTTTGTGCGGCATTTGCAGTAATGGCGGTTGTTCTTAAGTTCTTTTATAAGATAAAAGATGTTTTTAGAATCATGGCAATTCCTTTAGTGACTGCAGCGTCATGTATCGGATTTACGACATGGTTTGGAGTTCCGCTTGGATTCTTTAGCATAACCGGAATTGTTCTTGTATTTGGACTTAGTGTTGATTATATAATTTATTCCGTTGAAAATTCGTCGGGAGAAAACTCTCTTGCGGTTGCAGTTTCGTTTGTAACAAGCCTGCTGTCGTTTGGTCTTCTTGCGTTCAGCTCTTTTATGCCGGTATTTACGTTCGGTATGACGGTAGCAATCGGACTTTTAACTGCCATACTGGGAACTTTTTTTCTAAAATCTGAGTGATAATTTACTGTTTATGTATTATACTTAATAGAATGAGCGGTAAAGCGACAAAAGATGATATAATTAAAAAAACAATTCTTGAAAGCATAAAGGACAGGAATGCTGTTTTTGTTTTCCCGACACAGATTTGTGCTTCGATGTGGGCTGATAAGACGATTGAATTTAGCGGAACGTCTGCTGTCGCACTTGAACGATTTATCGCATGGGATGAATTTAAGGGGAGCTCGATAAGAAGCAGACAGCAGGATAAAACATCTGTTCCTTCTATTATGAGGGATATTTTTGCAGAAAATATAATCAAGCAGAATTCACAAAATCCATTTTTAAAAAAAATCGTAATGCCTGAATACGCAAAAACTGCGTCGAGATTTTCGTCGTGGATTGCGTCTGTTCTCCCGTCTCTTTCGATGTGGAAAAAATATCTTGAAAAAAACAAAGTAACTCCGGATGACGAAGACCAGGATTTTCTGGAGCTTTATAACCGATACAAAGATTTTCTTGATAAAAATAATTTTTTTGATCCTGCATGGGAAACCCCGCCGTTTGATTCTAACGGAAAAAAATATTTTATTTTCTTTCCTGAAATTCTTATGGACTATTCAGAATACAAGGAACTTCTTGAAAGCACGGATGATATTGTAATCGTAAATATTCCACAGTCCGAATTAAGCCATAAGCCTGATGCGCATTATTACAAGGATACTCGTGTTGAACTTCGTGAAGTTGTAAATTATCTTCGTGATAAATATGAAAATGAAAAAATCTCATGGGATAAAATGTCTGTTGCAGTTCCTGATTTAGAAACTTATGGACCTTATATTCAGAGGGATTTTGATATTTATGAAATTCCGTATGCAATAAAAAATGGAAAGCCGCTTTCTTCTTCGGGAGCAGGAAGGTTTTTTAGGCAGGTTTTAAATTGTTCATCTGATTATTTTTCTTTTGAATCTTTAAAAGGCCTTTTGTTTAATAAAGAACTTCCGTGGAAAGATGAAGCAGGAAATAATAATCTTATTGTTTTTGGCCAGGGAAATAACTGTCTTTGTTCGTTTGAATATGAAGGAAAAAGAGTTGATGTGTGGGAAGAATCTTTTGAAGCTCCTTTAAAACAAAAACCTTCGGTTCATGAAAAAAATTATTACAGGAATTTAAAACAGAAAATAAATGCGCTTGTATCTTCGAAAACTTTTGCAGAAATAAGAACAGGTTATTTTGCGTTCCGTGAAGCGTTTTTTGATTTTAATAAAGAAACATTTTCTGAACAGAATGATAAAATTTTAAGCCGATGTATTTCTGAGCTCGGTTCACTTATCGACCTTGAAGAAAAATATAAAGATACCGGCGTGTTTGATATAGATGCGCCTTTTGAATTTTTCTGCAATTATCTTGATGACAAAATGTATGTTCCGAAAAATGCAGAAAGGGGAGTTCAGATTCTTCCGTATAAAACTGCTGCGTGTGCGCCGTTTGATGTTCATGTAATTGTGGACGCTTCACAATCTTCGATATCGGTTGTTTACAAACAGCTTACTTTTTTAAGAGATGATAAAAGAGCAAAGCTTGGATTTAAAGAAGATTCTAATATTACGCAGAAATTTATTACGCTTTATGACATGGTTTCGGAAAAAGAAACTTTGTTCACATGTTCCGGAGAAACAATTTCTGCTTACGGATTTACAAACAGTTATCTTACAGAAATAGATCATAATCCTGGAAAGAAATATGCAGACAAAAGTTTTATAAAAGATGATTCTTATCTTGAAGAAAGAAAGTCATTTTTATTTAAAGA
>JAEEGL014294441.1_pt1 | contig 17246 bp, 17 predicted proteins | sample 9134231 | NCBI WGS metagenome assembly JAEEGL01 (sample SAMN16246548, study PRJNA631951) | gut metagenome | biome: gut microbiome; feature: rumen; material: fiber-attached | host: Bos | place: Iran: Karaj | collected 2018-10
ACGGAAATGCCGACGTCCGCCTGCTTCAGGGGCAGGCTGTCGTTGATGCCGTCCCCCATGTAGCCGACGGTATGCCCGTTTGCCTGGAAAGCCTTCACGACGCGCTGCTTCTGATAGGGCGAGAGCTTGGAAAAGATATGGCACTTCTCGCAGGCGGCCTTCAGTTCCTCGTCGTCCATCGCCTCCACCTTCGCGCCGGTGAGCGTGTAATCCGTATCAATCCCCAGGCGCCCGCAGATGTTGATGGCGACGCCTTCCGTATCGCCTGTCAGTACAACGGTGCGCACGCCGTTGCGGTTCAGCGCCGCGATAGCGGGTCCCGCCGACGGCTTCGGCGGATCGAGGAATCCGACAAAGCCGATCAGCACCATATCGCTTTCATCATTCACGCCGAAGGTTTTCACGTCATGAACGTTGTTTTTCTGCGCCACGGCAATCACGCGGATTCCCTCCAGGTTGTTCTCCGTGGCGATCCGCTGCGCGTTGTCGACCAGCTCCTGCGTGATCGGCTTCACTTCGCCGTCCAGTTCGATATGGCTGCAGATCGAGAGAATTTCCTCCACCGCGCCTTTGGTAATCAGCTGGCGCTTGCCCTGTTTGTCCCGCAGCACGACGCTCATCCGGCGGCGGCTGAAGTCGAAGGGAATTTCATCCTCCCGGACGTATGCCTCCTTCAGGTAGGACAGCTCCTCTTTCTCCGCCCGGTTGATGATCGCCAGGTCCATCAGGTTCTTCAGTCCCGTCTGGAAATAACTGTTCAGGTAAGCGTGCCGCAGAATCCGCTTATCCTCGCGCCCCTGGGCGTCCATATATTTTTCCAGCACGATTTCATCCTGCGTCAGCGTGCCGGTTTTATCCGTACAGAACACGTCCATCTCGCCGAATGTCTGGATGCTTCCCAGCCGTTTGACGATGGTCTGTTTCTTGGACATCCTGACCGCGCCTTTGGCCAGCGAGGACATCATAATGACCGGCAGCATCTCCGGCATAATCCCCACCGCAATCGTGATGCCGAACATCAGCGATCCCAGCCAGTCGTGCTTCGTGATGAAGTTGGCGATGAAGATGATCGGTACCATGACCGCCATGAACCCGATCAGGAGTTTGCTGATGGAACTCACATTCTGTTCATAGCTGCTCTTGTCCTGATAGGTGTTCAGGCTTTTGGCCATGCTGCCGAAATACGTCTGGTTGCCGGTTGCCAGCACGACGGCTTTCGCGCTGCCGGACACGATATTGCTGCCCATGAAACCGATATTGTCCAGGCCGGTAATATCGTCCCCTTCCTCATCCGGTCCGGCGAACTTTTCAACGGGATTGCTTTCGCCGGTCAGCTGCGACTGGTCGATAAACAGGTCCTTGGACTCGATAAAGCGCACGTCGCCGGGAATCATGTCGCCGGATGCGAGCTTTACCACGTCGCCGGGAACCGCTTCCTCGATGTCGATCTCCACGGTGCTGCCGTTCCGGATCACGTCGATCCGGTTAGAGATCATTTTCTGCAGCTTCTGTGCCGCGCTGTTGGAACGTTCCGACTGGACAAACGAAATGATTCCGGAAATCAGGATCACCAGCACCAGCATAATAAACGTCGCGGGATTCGGCTGGTCCGCGAGGATCACGTCCGTCACCAGCGTCACGGCAGCCACGATCATCAGCACAATATTGAACGGATTGATCAGCGCGTCCTTCAGCCGGCTGAGCAGGTTGTTTTCACTGCTGACGTCGATAATATTCCGGCCGTATTCGTCCAGGCGTTCCGAAGCTTCCACCGGATTCAGGCCGTCCGGCTCTGTTCCGAACTTTTCGTACAGCGCCGCGTCGTCCAGTTTGCTGATGGCAATCAGGTTCTGTTCCACTTCCCTGCTTCTGCCGGTATCCTTTTTATCCGCCACAGGTCCCATCTCCCTTTTTCAGCAATACCAGTATATTATTCGCCGCAAACCGGTCCGGCCCTGCCCGGAATCCGTTTCTTTGGAAAACCTGATTGTTTTATTCTTCCGGAAAAAGCCGTTTCATGGTATGATCTGACGGAATGATACGGAAGAACCGGAGGGGATTGGGATGGTTGATCTGACCATCAGGCGGCTCGAAGCGGAGACCGATGAAACCGGGAATTTTATCCACCGGGAATTTGTCCGGTACGGTGAACAGCACCATGTGACGCTCAACTATGACGAATTCTGTTTCGCTGCGGAAAGCGGCAGCGGGGAAATGGCGGGGGTCATCACCGGCCGTGCGTATTACAACGAGGTTCATATCGGGGATCTGATCGTCGGTGAGGCATACAGGCGGTCCGGGCTCGGAAGCCGGCTGGTCGCCGCGGTGGAGGACGCCTTTCGGGGGAAAGGATACGATGTGGTTACGCTCACGACGTTCGGCTTTCAGGCGCCGGACTTCTACCGGAAACTCGGCTATACCGTTGAGTTTGTTCGGGATTGTCCGGATCCGAAACTGAGAAAATATTTCATGGTCAAAAAGCTGTGACGGATTCGCCGTTTCCGGTTGTGTCCTGAAAGGAATCGTTACATATGCGAAAACTGTTCTTTTTCTCCGGGCCGTGCGGATGCGGAAAAACGACGCTGGCCGACGCGTATGCGAAACACATCGTCCGCCGGCACCATCGAACGGTCTATGTGATCCACGGAGACGACTTCCATCGGGGATTCGTCGAGCCGGAAGACAAACCGGATTTCTTCGTCGACGGCCGGGCGTCTGATCCGGTGCTGTGGGAAGATATCCTGCGGTTCAACTGGGACTGTATCATCGCGACGGCGGACCGGGCGCTTCGGCAGGATCTGGATGTCGTGATTGATTATGTGATTGAGGATGAGCTTCCCCGCGTCCGGGAACTGGCGGAAAAGAACCGCGCGGTCCTGTACTATATTGTGCTGACTGCCGACGCGCGGGAAATTGAGAGACGCATCCGCGAACGCGGGGATGTGGATCTGATTGAACGGGCGCTTTTCCTGAAAAAGAAGCTGGAAACAATGCCGGAAAACCGGGGGCATCTGTTTGACAACACCGGCAGGACGCCGGAAGAAACAATCCGGGAAATGGATCCGGAACAGTATATCGTTCCCGGAACAGTGATAGGAGCACAGGAAGATGATCATTCGTGAAATCACGGTCCCGGCCGAAAAGCAGCAAATCGCGCGGCTGGTTCTGGAGGCATTGCCGGACTGGTTTGAAGTCCCGGAAACGCGGGAAGAATATATTCAGAAGAGCGGTTCCCTTCCGTTCTTTGCCGCGTTTGACGCGGACCGGCCGGTCGGGTTTATCTGCCTGAATGAAACGGGAAAAGATACGGCTGAAATATGTGTCATGGGCATCCTGAAGGAATACCACCGGAAAGGGATCGGGAAAAAGCTCTTTGAAAACGCGAAAAGCGCGGCCGCGCGGAGCGGATATTCATTTCTCCAGGTCAAAACCGTCCGGATGGGACTGTATGATGATTATGATGACACAAATCGGTTCTATCTCGCGCTGGGTTTCAAAGAGTTTGAAGTATTCCCGACGCTTTGGGACGAGCTGAACCCGTGCCAGGTCTATGTCATGGCGCTGAAATAACCGACGGAATCCGGGGAGGTACCGCAGAATGGATCCAAAAATCGTATCGTTCCTGATCCGTGCCAAAAAGGCTACCTACGCCGGGAAAGGAGCGGAAACATCTTCCTCGCGGCCCGGGTCCCATGACCTGGCCTATCGGGAAGATGATCTCATATATTACGACACATATCTCGGGGGCGATCGGTTCGCCGGTGAGGAAGCGCTGTGGATCGGAGATGTCCCGTTCTGGAGCATGAATTATGCCGGCCGGGTAACCGGCGGCCCCTTCAGCGGCGATTTCCTGAAAGAAGCGCTGCTTCATGTGCCGGAAAGCATCCCCTACCGGGGCCCGGAAAAGTATGAAAACGGAGATTATACTTATTCCTGTTCCGTGATGGGCTGTTTTGACTGGTTTCAGGGAAAGGAAACGATCTGTTACCGGGGAAATCCGATCTATGAATGCTTTTTCCACGGCGGCACGATCCGGTCATGATTCAGCCGTCCTTATGACGGTCTTTACCCATACCATTCTGGGAAATTATACCATCAGTATAAAAAATTATATTCCAATAATACTATCCGTATCTTCAAATCATGTCTTCCCTGCCATATAATACAGGCAGACAGATGCGAAAGGCGGAGGTTTTGCGTATGGAAATGAAACTGGCGGAGAATATCCGGTCTTTCCGGAAACAGCGTGGACTGACCCAGGAGCAGCTCGCGGAGGTCATGGGCGTAACCGTTGGCGCGGTGCATAAATGGGAGTCAAAGCGGGCCACGCCGGAACTGAACCTCATTGCGGAAATGGCGGATTTCTTCGGTATCTCCGTGGATGTGCTGCTGGGTTATCAAATGAAGGACAACCGGATAAAGGCAACCGTGGACCGGCTTACCCGCTGCATCAACATGGAGGATCCGGACGGACTGGCAGAAGCGGAAAAAGCGCTCCTGCGCTTCCCCCATTCCTTTGACATCGTCTATATCAGCGCGATCCTGTTCATGATCATCGGCGGCAAAAGCCATGACGTAAACCGGCTGAACCGGGCATCCGAACTGCTGGAGCAGTCCCTGGTCCTGCTGCCGCAGAATACCAATCCGGCAATCAGCGAAATCAGCATCTATGACTTCATGGCCAACGTATTGATCATGAAAGGCCGCGGGGATAAGGCGGCGGAACTGCTGAAACAGCATAACCGGGAAGGTTTCTTCAACGACCTGATCGGCATGACGCTTTCCTTATTCTGCGCCCGTCCGGAGGAGGCGCAGCCCTTCCTCTCGCAGGCGCTGCTGGACGCGCTCGCGCGGATCGTCCAGATGATTCTCGGAAAGGCATACGCCTACGCCCTCACCGGGGATTACGGCGAGGCGGAAGACCTGCTGAAATGGGGCCTGCATACGCTGGAAGGCATGCATCAGCCGGACGTGACCGGCTATATCGACCAGACGTGCAGTTTCCTGTATCTGCTGCTGGCCTATGTACGCCTGAAAAACACCGGCCCCGCGGAAGCCGGGGAAGCGATGGGCCGTGCGCTGGAACTGGCGGAGCGGTTTGACAGTTCGCCGAATTATGACGCCCGGTCTGTCCGTTTTGTGGAAAGCGCCGAAAAATTCTTCCTGCACTATATCCTCGGGCACACCGTCCGGGAAAGCCTCGGATACCTCGTCAGCCTGATCGCCGACGGATCGCTTGACGCACTTTTTAAGGAGATGACCGGAAATGAATGAAATGAAAAAGGATAACGTATTCCGCGGCCGGAACTTCCGGCTGGTGTTCTTCGGCGCCCTGGTCTCGGAGCTCGGCGCGCTGCTGTACAACTTCGCCGTCAGCTTCTACATCCTGCAGATCAGCGGAAACAGCGCCTTCCTGCAGGGCCTGTACCTGGCCCTCTGCGGCGCGGCCATGCTGGTGTTCACGCCGGTCGGCGGTGTGCTCGGCGACCGCTTCAACAAGGCAAAGATCATGTACCTGTGCGACTATATCAAAGGCGGCATGATCATTCTGGCCACGTCGCTGATGCTCGTTTTCCCGGGAGCGGACGCGCATATCGTGATTCTGTTCTCCCTCGGGATCCTGGGCAACGTGATCAGCGGCATTTTCACCCCTGCCGCCGGCGCGCTGATTCCCCATATCGTGGCGCCTGAAAAGCTGCAGCAGGCCAATTCATACTTTACGATCAAGAGTTCCCTGGAAGGGATTCTCGGTATTGTCCTGGCAGGTATCCTGTACGCGGCGCTGCCGATCCAGACGCTGTTTTTCCTTGTGGGCGCCTGTTTTGTGGCCTCCGGCGTTTCCGAGATGCTGATCCGGTTTCAGCATACGCCTTCCGCGGAGCAGCTGACGCTGCGGGTGGCGGTGCGCGATATGCGCGACGGCCTGGAATACCTGAAAACGCAGAAGGCGATCCTGGCGCTGTTGGGAACCGTGGTGTTCATCAATTTCTTTGCCGCCCCGATTACCGGCAATTTCCTGCCCTATTTCGTCCGGACGGACCTGGCCGGCGCGCCGTCCTATCTGCTGGATCACGTGCTGACGCCGGAGCTCTGGTCGTCCGTCATCAGCATGTGCATCGGTCTCGGCTCCCTGATCGGCGCGGCGGTCATGAGTTCACGGAAACCGGCGGAAAAATGCGGCCACACCGTGGCAGTCCAGCTCTGTTTCGACGCCGCGGTGATGATCCTGCTGTCGCTGGGCTACTGGCTGCTGGTGGATCGCGGCAACGGCCTGAATGTTTTCCTGCCGCTGTTTGGCGTGGGCAGTTTTGTGACCGGCCTGCTGCTCTCCTTTATCAATATCCCGATCACCACCGCTGTCATGCGCGTCGTGGATAAGGATAAACTCAGCAAAGTCAACAGCATTATCAGCATCGGGGCCCAGGGAATGATCCCGATCGCCTCGGTCCTGGCAGGCGCCGTGCTTCAGTCCTTCGGATCTTCGGTCCTGCTGTTTGCCTGTACGCTGGGGTTCTCGGTGATGGCAGTCCTGCTGCTCCTGAACAAGCCGGTCAGGGATCTGTAAGGACCCGCCCGGACGGAATATCCGGCGCGGGCAGCGGTTTCCGTTTCCGGACAGCTGTGGTATAATCAGGTCCTATAACGAATCACAGGGAGGCAGGAAATGCTGTACGTCAAAGCCGCGAATCTCGCGGATTCGGAAAAAGAATGGCGGTTTGTCCGGGAAATGCCCCCGGATGAAAACGGATTAATCAACGAATGGTACCATGTGTCCCGGGAGGATTTTGAAACCAAAGCGCTTCCGCAGATGATCGCGTTCGCGGAAGGAAAAGGCCTGCCGGAAGGCTACGTCCCGGAGACGTTCCTGTTCCTCTGGGACGACGGCCGGATTGTCGGCCAGTTCCGGATCCGCCATTACCTGTGCGAATCCCTGCGGACCGGCGCCGGCCATATCGGCTACTGTATCGGGAAAGGCGACCGGGGAAAGGGCTATGGAACGGAAGGCCTGCGGCTGGCGCTGGAAGCCGCCCGGGAAATCGTCCCGGAGGATGAGTTTTACCTGCGCGTGAACCGGGATAATCCCGCATCCCTGCATGTGATGCTGAAAAACGGCGGACGGATCGTCGCGGAAGACGCGGACAAATACTATGTGCGCATCCCGAATCCCGGAAAGCGGATCAGGGAATCGGAATAAAATATGAAAGAAGGCCGTGGCATGCCCGGCCTTCTTTCGTCCTTATCGGGTGACCTGTCCTTTGCGGTACCTGCCGAACAGGATTCCGTCGTCCACATATTTGTCCGCCTGCGATACCCACATCGGGAACTGTCCCGTCGCGACCGCGGTCTGGCCGTTCAGCATGCCGGTATGGAACGAGATATGGCGGAACTGGCGCAGGATCAGTTCCATCCGCGTATGATCGCAGTTCTCCGGACATTCATACAGCATTTCGTCCGTGATGGCATCCAGGTAGTCATAGGTCTTTTGTTCAATCCGGTCGAGATATGCCAGCAGCTGTTCGTCCGTCAGCACAGCGGAAGCCGGTTTGTCGGGATTGTCCAGCCCTTCTTCATGGAACGGAGGCTCTTCATAGACGCAGGGGTTGATGAACCATTTGTCCGCGGAGTGAAGCGCGTGATACGCCCATCTCCAGCAGGGAGCGCCGCAGCACAGCGCGTCCCGGTCATAGGTCCGGAGCGACGTCCGGATATTCAGGAAATTGGGCTTCGCCATATCCTTGATAATCATGCACAGTTCGTTCATTGTCTTCCGCCTCCGTGTTCAGCATTCATTTCTCGAAACAATCATCAGGTGTTCCGAATGCGTCAGGTAGTCTTCTTTTTCGCAGAACCGCAGCGCGTAATCGCACCAGGCTGTCCGGGTTTTTTTCGGATACCGGTTCAGTACGTTCTTGTACGGGGCCAGGATGCTTTCCTGGCCGAAAATGGTTTCCGTTTTCAGGCCGGGAACGGACGCGAACAGTTTTTTCGCGTCCCGGACGGTCGTCATGTACGAATAGGTAAACGCCTCAAAGGAGAGGCTTTCGTCTTTTGCGGCTACTTCATACAGCGGCTGTTCCTTCGGCCAGAAAAGTGTCTCCGGCAATTCCCGCAGGCCGTAGATGACGCCCCCGAACATCAGGATAAAACTGCTGAACAGGCATCCGCCCGGTCTCAGCACGCGTTTCGCCTCCCGGATGGCCCGCAGCCGGCTTTCCTCATTCATCAGGTGATACAGCGGCCCCATCAGGAAAACCGTATCAAAGGAATGGTCGGCAAAGCGGGAAAGATCCATCGCGTCCCCCTGCAGGGCGGTAATCTTCACGCCGTACTGCCGGGCCTTCCTTTTCGCGAAGCGTACGTTTTCGTCGCTCAGGTCCAGCAGCGTCACGTCATGCCCCTGCTTCGCGTAATAGATCGCGTAGTGTCCGGGGCCGCCGCCGATGTCCAGGATGGTGTCGCCCGGCCGGATATACCGGTCCATCATGCGCGTCGTAATATATTTCTCATAGGGGGTTCGTTTCTGGAGCCGGTTCCATTCCTTCAATGGATCGGCGTTATAGTGGGTCCGGATAGCTTCCTTTTCCTCCCGCATGGCTCGTCCCTCCTCTTTTTTTATGATCGGCGGATCTCCCGGACCATGGCATACTCGTTCAGCAGCGTCCCGTCCTTCAGGCGGATCGCGTTCGGTTTGATGCCGGTAATCCGGAATCCCATTTTCTCGTACAGGGCACGGGCCCGGGTATTTCCTTCGATGAACTCCAGCTCCATCTGCAGGATATTCTCGTTCGCCTCCGCGATCCGGATCATTTCCCGGAACATCCGTGTGCCGATGCCCTGGTTCCAGTATTCCTTCAGCAGGGCGATGGCGACGGCGGCCCGGTGCCCTGTCTTGATGCTCTTTCTCCACATGACGTGGCAGTTGCCCGCTACTTTCCCGTCCACCAGGCAGACCAGCATGGCGTCGCTGTCGGATGCGTTCAGCCTGTCAAACAGCTCTTTTTCACCTTCCGGCGTATACTTCCCGCACTCCTCGGGATACCGGAGAATAAACTCGGTCTCCCCCGCGGACTGATACAGGTAATCCAGCATTCCCTGGATGTCCTCGTCCCGCGGGCTGCGGATGACTGCCTTTCTCCCGTCTTTCATGGTGAACTCAATATCCTGGATGATCATGTGAATAACCTCCTGTATCGTTTTCCCGGATAGCTGGCGCTCCCGTCAAGCTTAGACAGCGTCACATCCTCCAGGAAAGTCATGCCGAGCTTCTCCATCACGCGCCTGCTGCGATTGTTTTCACTGGCAAAACTGCCGGTAATGCCCCGGACGTTTCTGGTCTTCCCGGCATAATCCAGCAGCGCCTGGATCGTTTCCGCCGCGTATCCGTGTCCCCACTGGTCCTTCCGGAGATTGTACCCGATATTCCACAGGTCCTCTTCCGGCTTGTAGTAGATCCCGCCGCTGCCGATCAGCTCGCCCGTTGATTTCAGCACGATCCCGGCGTCGTATTCATCCGGGTCGTCCGGTTCCAGCGTCTCAAGCCATTTCTTTACGTCCTCTGCCCGGGTATATACGGGATAGACCATATACCGGGCGACGTCCGGATCGCCGCACCACAGGAAAACCGCCTGATAGTCCTCCGGCGTCAGGTTCCGCAGAATCAGCCGCTCCGTTTCCAGTGTGAATCTCATGGTTCATACCCCCTTCTGTGAAATAAAAAAATGAAGCCGCCTATCCGTCAGGGATAAGCGGCTGGTAATTCAGTATGGATATACCGGCTACTCTTCCCTTCCCTTCGGATAATCGGATACGACAAAAACGCGGACAGGCTTGACGGTGTTCGCAGTCAGGTTAACCCATTCATATCCGAACCGGTTCATGGGAAGAGCTCCTTTCCGAAAAATTTGCGATGAATATACTACGAAAGTTTTTTCGCGTCAAGAAAAAAATATGCCCGGCCGGAAATTTTCACTCTACCGGAACCTCGTTCCGCAGGAAACCGGCCACCCGGTCGATCTCCTCGTCGGAGGCGAACGCCGCCTGCAGCCGTACCCCGGGATCGTTCTCATCCTTTGTGAAGATCATATCCCCGTCCCCGGCCAGCCTGCCCGCGCCGGTCCGGTCGATGGCGATCCGGGATTCCCGCTCATCCGCCACCACCAGGCACGCCCGGCTCGGAATCGCTTCCCGGATATCGGCTGATAGGTGTTCCTTCCGGGCGCTCTGGGTCGCCAGCACGATATGGATACCCGTCATCGCGGAATTCCGGGCAAGCAGCAGGACCATGTCGTCCACATTCCGGGTGCTCTTTTCCTTGAAATCGGAATACTCGTCGATGATCAGCAGGATCCGCGGTTTTTTCTCCATGCTGTACTGATTGTACGCCTCCAGCGATTCGACCTTTTTCTGCCGCATCAGGGAGACGCGCTCCACGGACTCGTTCATCAGCCACTGCAGGATCTTCACCCCGCTCGGCGCGGTATTGGCAACCCGGAAGCCTTCCATATGCGGGATACCGTTCAGCAGCGGCAGGTCAACGCCTTTGGTATCAATCATCGCCAGCCTGACTTCCTCCGGTTTTGCCTTGTACATCACGCTGAGCAGGATATCGTTCAGGAACGTGGTCTTCCCGGCGCCGGTCACGCCCAGGACAATCAGGTTCGGCAGGGTCGCCAGGTCGATCGTCATATATCCCGCGAACAGGTTGACGCCGGCCGCGACCGTCAGGGCGGATTCCGCCTCCCGGAACGCGGCGCTCCGGATCACGTCCTTCAGCACGATCTTCGGGCGGTTTGCGTTCTTCACGGCGATTGTGATGCCCTTTCCGTCCGGATCGTCCATGAAGTCGACCGGGTTTCCGTCGGCCGCCACTTCAATATCCTTCCGCAGGTTCCGGATGGTTTTGGGCGTTACGCCTTCGCCGAGCCTCAGCTTCAGCAGGATGGAATACGCGTTGCCGGAAGAATCCACCACCGTAACGTCCATTTTGAAGGCGGAGAACATATCCGCCATCTTCTGTTTTAACGCGCCGACATACCGGATATCGGTAAACGCGCTGTATTCCTTTGATTCGTTCAGCAGATCCACCGGCGGAAAATGATACTGTGCCATTGCAATTCACCTCAGGCTGACAATTGATCAGGTCTTTTATTCTCAGGCTGCCTGTCATACTTGCTTACAGGTCCGCCACGATTCCGTTGGATTTCATGCCTTTCAGGAAATCTTCCGGGACGGGCGCCCGGAAGGACATCCGCTCCCCGGTGCCGGGATGGACAAAGGAAAGGCTCCGGGCGTGCAGCATCAGGCAGGGAACCCTGGCGCCCTTGTCGTAGCCGTACAGCGGATCGCCGCAGACCGGATGGTGGATGCTGCGCATATGCACCCGGATCTGATGCGTCCGGCCGGTCAGGATATGAACGTCCAGCAGCGAGCAGTTCCGGCCCTCCGCGATAACGCGGTATTCGGTCACAGCTTCCCGGCCTTCCGGATCCACCGCCATTTTCTTGCGGTCTTTTTTGCTCCGGGCGATCGGGGCTTCCACCCGGCCCTCCGGTTCCGGAAAGACGCCTTCAACCAGGGCCAGGTAATGCTTTTCGATTTCCCGGTTTTTCAGCATCAGGGAAAGGGCGTTCTGGGTCTCGTCGTTCTTGGCGACCATCATCAGCCCGCTGGTATCCTTATCCAGCCGGTGGACAATCCCGGGGCGAAGCTCGCCGCCGATCCCGCTCAGTTCGGACAGGGTGCCGAGAAGCGCGTTGACGAGGGTGCCGTCCTCATGCCCGGCGGCGGGGTGAACCACCATCCCGCGCGGTTTGATCACCACGGCGAGATCGTCGTCCTCATAGAGAATATCCAGCGGAATATCCTCCGGCTGCGGCTCGGCAGGGCGGGGCACGGGAATCGTCAGGGTGATTTTCGCGCCGTCCGCGGGTTTTGTGCCGGCCTTCAGGCAGGGTTTGCCGCCGACCTGGCAGCAGCCGTCCCCGATCAGGGTCGCCGTGCGGCTCCGGGTCAGCCCGGACGCTTCGCCCAGCTGGATGTCCAGGCGGCGGCCGTCACTCCGGATCCGGATCGTTTGAGGTTCCATCATTGCTTTTTTCTCCTTTGTCCCCGCCTGTCAGGAGGCTGAGGGCAGTCAGGGCACAGCCGACGCACAGGAAGGTGTCGGCAACGTTGAAGATCGCGAAATGGACGAAAAGGAATTCGATCATGTCCGGAACATAGCCGGTAAAGAAGCGGTCAATCATATTGCCGAGGGCCCCGCCGAGCATCATCATAAGGCCGACGGTCGTCAGGGCGGAAAGGCGCTTCTTCCGGAGAACCAGGAATGCCGCAACAATGACGGCAAGGCTCAGCACGCCCAGGAGCCAGGGATGGCCGCTGAGCATGGAAAAGGCCGCGCCGGTGTTCTGTGTATAGCGGAGTCCGAGGATTCCCGGGAGAAGGGTTTCGCCTTCCGGCGGGATATTCGCGGCCAGCGCTTTTGTGACCCGGTCCGCCGCCAGGACGAACGCGGGAATCAGCCATATCCCGGCTTTTCTGAACAATCGGTTCACGTTGCGCCTCCGTCCGGGTTTTCCGCGGCCGCTTTCTGCATTTCCGCGGCTTCAGCCAGTTTTTCCATATTCGCGTTCAGTTTCCGCATCACCTTCAGGGCTTCCGGCAGCATATCCTTTTCCTGCAGCGTCGGATCCTTCAGCATCAGGTGATACGGGGGCCGCGCGCTGAGCGCCAGGCGGCCGTCCGTTTCGGAAATCGCCTGGAGGAAGAGGGCCGCGTCCGGAATGTAGCGTTCGTCCAGCTTCATGACGATGCCGCCCTTACCCCTGGAAATCTGGCTGATGCCCATCCGGTTGCACAGGCCCCGCAGCTGGCTGACGTCCAGCAGGGTGCTGACCGTCTGCGGCAGTTCGCCGTAGCGGTCGATCAGTTCGTCGGTCACGTCCGCCCGCTCGTCGTCGGTGGTAACGGACGCGATGCGCTTGTACATCTCCATGCGCTGTTTTTCTTCCGCCACATATTCCGCGGGCAGGTAGGCGTCCACCCGCAGGTCGACCCTTGTTTCCAGTTCCCGTGAAACCCGGGTGCCCTGGACTTCGGCCAGCGTTTCCTCCATCAGCTTACAGTACATGTCGTAGCCGACGGTAGCCAGGTGTCCGTGCTGCTCGGGTCCCAGGATATTCCCCGCGCCGCGGATCTCCAGGTCGCGCATGGCAATCCGGAATCCGGCGCCGAACTCCGTAAACTCCCGGATCGCCGTAAGCCGCTGCTGGGCGGTCTCGGACAGGATATGGTCGGTCCGCACGGTGAAATAGGCATATGCCTGGCGGTTGCTCCGCCCGACCCGGCCCCGCAGCTGATACAGCTGGCTCAGGCCGAAGCGTTCTGCGTCAAAAACGATCAGGGTGTTCGCGCTGGGCACGTCCAGCCCGTTTTCGATGATGGTCGTACACAGCAGCACGTCGTAACTGCCGGCATAAAAGTCCATCATTACGTCCTCAAGCTGATGCTCCCGCATCTGCCCGTGGGCGACGCCGATCCGCGCCTCCGGTACCAGCGCCCGGAGCCGGTCGTTGAACTTCTCGATGCTCTGCACCCGGTTGTACAGGAAATAAACCTGTCCGCCGCGGCCCAGCTCCCGCAGGATCGCGTCCCGGATCAGCGCGTCCGAATATTCGGTGACGACGGTCTGCACCGGGATTCTTTCCTCCGGCGGGGTTTCGAGCACGCTCATATCCCGGATCCCGGTCATGGACATATGCAGCGTCCGGGGTATCGGCGTCGCGGAGAGCGTCAGCACGTCCACCTGCCGCTTCATGTTCTTGATGATTTCCTTGTGCGCCACGCCGAAGCGCTGCTCCTCGTCCACGATCAGGAGGCCGAGATCCTTGAACTTCACGTCCTTCGCCAGCATCCGGTGGGTTCCGACCAGGATGTCGATATCCCCTGCCGCCAGCTTCTCGATGACTTCCTTCTGCTGTTTCGGCGTGCGGAAGCGGGACAGGAAATCCACCCGCGCGCCGGTATGCTGGAAGCGTTTCTGGATCGTATTGTAATGCTGCTGGACCAGGATCGTGGTCGGCGCCAGCAGCGCCACCTGCTTGTTGTCCGCGATGGCCTTGAAGGCCGCCCGGAGGCTGACCTCGGTTTTCCCGTAGCCGACGTCGCCGCACAGGAGGCGATCCATGTTCCGGTCGCTCTCCATATCCTCGGAGATTTCCTTCACGGACTGCGCCTGGTCCGCCGTCAGTTCCCAGGGGAACTCATCCTCAAATTCCCGCTGCCAGTCCGTTTCCGGGCTGAAAGCGTAGCCGGTATTCCGGCTCCGCTCCGCGTAAAGTTCCTTCAGGTCGAAAGCCAGGGTCTTCAGGCTTTCCTTGACCTTGCCCTTCTGCCGCGCCCAGTCCCGGCCGCCCAGCTGGTTCAGCCGGGGCGTCTGGTTCGGGTTGCCGATAAACCGCTGGACCCGTTCAAGCTGTTCCACAGGCACATAAAGCTTGTCGTTGCCGGCGTAGTGAATCAGCAGGTAGTCCCGCCAGGCGCCTTCGCTCTGGATCCGGGCGATTCCCTGGTAGATACCCACGCCATGGTCCTCGTGGACCACATAGTCGCCGACCTTCAGGTCGGTAAATGTGGAGATCCGCTCGCCGGAGTGCTTCCGCGCCTTGCCGGATTTGCGGTATCCTTCGCCCCAGATGTCCGCGTCGGAAACGACCACGGTGCCGGCGTCCTTCAGGACAAACCCGCCGCGCAGCGTCATCGGCAGGATCACGGCTTCGCCCGGCGCGGCGGTCCGTGCCGTTTCGCAGAATACCGCTTTTTCCCCGAGCTCCTCCAGCGTCTCCTGCAGCCGTTTTCCGCGGGCGGTACCGCCGCTGAGCAGGTAAATCCGGCATCCGGCTTCCCGCCAGGAGGCCAGGTCGTTCTTCATCAGGCGGATCTGTCCGCCGTAGCCCTGGATGCCCGAGGCGTTCAGGGTCATGGTCTGCTCCGGCTTTATGCCGCCGAGGGACAGCAGCATCTCCGTCAGTACCGCCCGGGCGGTCTTGTTCGTTTCTCCCAGCACAGACGCCCAGTCCGTCAGGAGGCCTTCCTGGGCCTTGACCGCTTCGCCGCGTTCCATGGCGGACGTCAGGTCTTCCGCGAATCCCTGCAGCCGTTCCTCAATCCGGGTCCGGATCCGGTCCGGTTCGCACAGGAGCACCAGGTCCGGCCGGAACCATTCGCATACCGAAGCGGGGTTCTGTTCCAGCACGGAGATCCAGGCCCGCATCCGGCGAAAGGGAATGCCGCCTTCCAGCTGGTCCGCGTCGTTCATCAGGCGCTCCAGCCGGCGGCCCTTCTCGCTGATCATCGCCTGGCGGTACTGCTTTTCCCGGACAGCCGGGGCAACCTTGCTGTCGAACAGCTCCGCGTCGTCTCCGTCATCCGGCAGCGGCGGCAGGCTTTCAAGCAGCATCTCGTCCTTCCGGCTTTCCCCGGCCGGCAGGTCGGCTTCGTTCCCCAGCGCCTCCCGCATCCGGCGGGCGGCCGGTTCATATTCCGATTCCTCCAGCAGCGCCTCGCAGGCGGGCGTCAGCCGCGCCTCCGGCGCGTCCGACAGGGACCGCTGGCTGATGCAGTCAAACTCGCGGATACTGTCGATTTCATCGTCAAAAAACTCAATGCGCAGGCCCTGGCTCAGCGGCGGCGGATAGACGTCCAGGATCGCGCCGCGCAGCGCGAACTGGCCCTTGCCTTCCACCATGCCGACCCGCTCATATCCCATCCGGCTGAGGCGCATGGCAAGGCTGGCGGGAGAAAAAACGTCTCCCGCCTTCAGCCGGATACAGGCTTTCCGGAACGGTTCCGGGCGCCCCATCCGCTGCGCCATGGCTTCCGCGCCGGTACACAGGATGGATACGTTTCCTTCGGTCACCGCCGTCAGCGCTTCCAGCCGGCGCCAGCTGTTCTCCAGGCTTCCCGCCGCGCGGGTCAGGTCGATCTCGCCGCCGGGCAGGAAAGCGCATTCCCCGCCGGTCAGCTGGCGCACGTCCTCCGCTGCCCGGGATGCCTTCAGGTCGTTGTCCATGACCAGCAGCGTCTTCTTTCCGGCCCGGGCGGTCCGGCAGGCGATCACCGCCGCCAGCGTCGCGTTTACCCCGGTCAGGGCAACGGTCCGCCCCGGCGTCAGCGCGGTCAGTTCATCCAGCCCCGGAAAGTTCATCGATTCCAGCAATTCCGTTCCTCACTTCCTGTTGCCCGCGTTCATCGCGGCATTGATGCCGTCCCGCACCCAGCTCAGCGCGCTCTCCGCCGCCCGGTCAAACGCCGCATCCATCACGCTCTTCTCTTCCGGGCTGTACCGGCCTAGCACCCATTTCACCAGGTCTTCTCCCGCCGGCCGGTCCCCGGTGCCCACCCGGATCCGGGGAAAGTCCGTTCTGCCGGTGCATTCCACAATGCTGCGCATACCGTTATGAGTTCCCGGACCACCGTCCTTCCGGATCCGCACCCGGCCCGGCGGCAGGTCGATATCGTCGTAGATCACAATCATTTTCTCCGGCGGGCATCCGTATTTCCGCAGCAGCAGCCGGATGCACTCCCCGCTTTTGTTCATAAAGGTTGTCGGCCGGCAAAGGATCAGTTTTTTGCCGCCCTCAGCGGTTTCGGCCACCTCGCCCGGAAAGAAGAGTTTTTTCCTCAGGCGGACGTTCAGCCGCTGCTCCAGGCGTTCCATGACGTCGAACCCCGCGTTGTGGCGGGTATGGGCATATTTCGGGCCCGGATTGCCCAGCCCGACGATGATATAAGTCTCTGTCATTCCATTCTCCCAAAAACTCCTATTGGCGAAGAAGAGCATCTCCTTCGCTGTGTATCAGTTTCGCATTTTTCCCGGGTGATGTCAAGAACAGAAGCAATACTTTCAAAATCGGCGCTTTGGTGATATGATGCCCTGTATAGTGAGCGGGAGGAGGGTCCCCATGAATCTGATTGTTCCGAAAGATTACAATCCCGTGCTCGACCTGCGGGATACGGAAATCGCCATCAAACTGGTCAAGGACTTTTTTGAGACAGAGCTGGCCCGGGCGCTGAACCTGACCCGTGTTTCCGCGCCGATCATGGTCACGCCGGAAAGCGGCCTGAACGATAACCTGAACGGCGTCGAGCGTCCCGTTTCCTTTGACGTGCTGGAAACCGGGAAACAGGTGGAAATCGTCCATTCCCTGGCCAAGTGGAAGCGGCAGGCGCTGAAAACCTACGGCTTC
>JAEEGL017045829.1_pt1 | contig 17246 bp, 13 predicted proteins | sample 9134231 | NCBI WGS metagenome assembly JAEEGL01 (sample SAMN16246548, study PRJNA631951) | gut metagenome | biome: gut microbiome; feature: rumen; material: fiber-attached | host: Bos | place: Iran: Karaj | collected 2018-10
CGCGGTATTCAGCAACCTGTTCCCCGGAAGGGATGCGGTCCTGATCGTGGACTGCAACACCTGGCGGGTCGCGGGAGAGAAGGTCTTCGCGCTGATGCGCGGGGCCGGCATCCCGACCACCGTGTTCCACATACCGGACGAGCATTTCCACGCCGAGTGGAAATACATTGAAATGGTGGACAAGGTGCTGGACGACACCGGCGCAGTCGCGGTCTCCGTCGGCTCGGGCGTCATAAACGACCTCTGCAAGCTCTGCTCCTACCATCACGGGCAGTCCTACCTGAGCGTGCCCACGGCCGCTTCCGTGGACGGTTATTCGTCATTCGGCGCATCCATTTCCTACAAGGGCCTGAAGCAGACCTTCGAATGCCCGGCCCCGGTGGCCATCGTCGCGGACGTCGAGGTCATAGCCACCGCTCCCGCCAAGATGACCGCCGCCGGCTATGCCGACCTGGCCGCCAAGAACCCCTGCGGTGCGGAATGGATGATCGCGGACCTGTTCGGCACCGAGCCCATCATCCCCGAGGCCTGGCATATGCTGCAGGACGTGCTGGACGAGATGCTCGCCAGCGCCGAGGGAGTGGCGAAGGGTGACCTCAAGGCCATCTCGCTGCTGTTCGAGGGCCTTACCCTCAGCGGATTCGCCATGCAGGCCGCACGCTCCAGCCGCCCGGCTTCCTGCACCGACCACCTGTTCAGCCACTATCTGGACATGACCGGCCACACCTACAAGGGAGAGCTTCAGAGCCACGGCTTCCAGGTTGCGATCGGCACGCTGACGATGTGCGCCTTCTTCGACGAGTTCCTGAAGTTCGACCTGACGAAGCTGGACGTGGACAAGTGCGTCGCCGCCTGGCCGTCGCTGGAAGAGGAGCACGCCCGCGCCAGGAAGATATTCGAAGGTTTCGTGGACCCCGAACTCGGAGTCCGCAGCATAGACGTGAAGTATGCCGACAAGGAAGGCGTGCGCGAGCAGCTCACCAAGGTCCGCGACCAGTGGCCGGAACTGCGCGAGAAGTACCGCAGGCAGGTCTATCCTTTCGAGAAGATGCAGCGTCTGTTCCGCATTGTGGGCGCCCCGGCCGATCCTTCTGACATAGGTCTCACCCGCGCGCAGCTGCTTGCCATCGTGCCTTACACCCAGCTTATGCGGCACCGCATCAACCTCCTCGACCTCGCCAAGCGGGCCGGGATCTACGATGAGCTGGTGGGCATGGTATTCGGCAAGGGAGGCGCCTGGGACCTGTCCCTCGACGCCTCGTAGCCTCAATTAAAAACTATAGTCGCCCGATCCAACTTCCTTGACGCTGCCGTCCGGGAAGCGGAGGGTTGCGCTCGTATTGGCAGGGATGCTGACGTTCCAGCGGAATTCCCCGCTCTCCGTGCTCCAGGCGCTCCTGACTGTGCCGTAAGGCGAGTCGAAGCTTGCGCTGACGTGCGTCAGGCCCTCGGGGATGACGGGTGCCATGTCGAGCTTCTTGAACGCCACCGCGTCATTGGCGCATTTGATGCCGGCGAGGTTCTCGTACATCCAGATGATGAGGTCGCCGAGGAGCATCACGTGGTTGCCGGAATTCATCGCAGGGTCGGCGGTATTGCCGTTCCAGAGCTCCCAGATGGTGGTTGCGCCGTTGCGTATCATATAGCCCCAGGAAGGGTAGGTGTCGGCCGAGGCGATGCGGAAGGCCAGGTCCTTTTGTCCGTATTCGGTGAGTCCGCGCATCAGGTGCTGTATGCCCACGACGCCGGCCGACACGTGGCCACCCCAGTCGTTCTCGGTCTTCTCCACGATGTTGCGCATCACGTCCTCCTCGTGGCCCTCCGGGACCATCCCGAGATGCAGTGCGAGTATGTTGGCGGTCACGGTGTTGTTGTCGTAGCAGCCCTTCTCTGCGTCGAAGTACTTGTCGTTGAACCTCTCCAGGATGCTGTCAGCCAGCAGCTTGTAGCCTTCCTTGTCCTCCGGGTGGCCGGCGAGCACGCAGTAGTTCTCCATCTTGCGCAGGATGTCGTAGAACACGGTGTTGCTCAATACGGGCTTCGATGTCTTGCGGGACGGATCCTTGGAATGGATGAGTTCGGGCGATTCCGGCGGCATGCACCAGTCGCCGTAGCAGTCGTCCCAGAGCAGTCCGTCCTTCATGTTGTCCCTGACCATGCACTCCACATAGCGGCGCATCGCCTGGTAGCGGTTCTTGATGGCGTCCGCGTTGCCATATTGCCTGTAAAGCATCTCGGATCCGTAGAACAGGGTCGAGGACCAGGTGACCTCCAGGTGGTAGGGGTTCCAGTAGTGCGGGGAAACGGAACTGATCCTGCCGTCTTCACGCTGGGATTCGTCGATGTCAAGTATCCACTTGTAGTAGAGCAGTTCGTTCCCGAAGATGAAGCTCTCGCCGAAGCATCCGGTGGCCCTGTCGCCGAGCCAGCCCATGCGCTCGTCGCGCTGGGGGCAGTCCGTCGGCATTCCGCGGTAGTTGCCCCTTATGCCCCAGTAGGCGTTGCGGTGGATCGCGTTCAGGATCTCGTCGGAGCACTCGAAACTGCCGGTGGTGGCCATCCCGTCATACACCACCTTGCCTTCGAAGGCGGATGCCTCGGGGACGTAGTCGAGCCCGGAGATCTCGGCGTAGCGGAATCCGTGATAGACGAATTCCGGCTCCCAGCTGAATCCGCCGTCCTTCGCGGCGGTGTATTTGTCGGTCACCTTGGCCGTGCGGAGGTTCGCCATATAGAGCGTGTCCGGGGCGGACAGGGTTTCGGCGAAGCGCATCGTCACGGTGGAGTCCTTGTACGTGCGCAGGTTGACCTTGAGCCAGCCCACCATGTTCTGTCCCATGTCCACTATCACCCTGCCGTCCGGGCAGGCGTGGACGGACACGGGGGTGAGGCTTTCGTGCACCTTGAGGCAGGGGGAGAGCTGCTGGCGGAGTTCCTCGCCGGGGGCGGAAACTATGTCGGCGGCCTTCCAGCGGCCGTCCTCCTCATATCCGGGTTTTGTCCAGTCGCCCAGCTCGAGGCGGGCGTCATACTCTTCGCCGTCGAATTCGTTGTTCGCGATTATGGGACCCTGCGCGGTGGCCTTCCAGCTGCCGTCGGTGCGTATGACCTCGGTCTTGCCGTTGCGGTATTCCACCTGTATCTCGGCGAGCAGGCGCGGCACTCCGAACACTATGGTCGGGGTCTGGCGCATTCCCATATAGCGGCCGTTGCCGAGCTCCACGCCTATCGCATTGGCGCCTTTGCGGAGCATTCCGGTGACGTCGTAGGTGAGGTAGTGGCTGGCCTTCCTGTACCAGGTCGGGTGCGGGCCGAACACGTCGTCGCTCACCGGCCTGCCGTTGATGTGGCAGACGGAGGAACCCAGGCCGCAGATGCGCAGGGTGGCCTTCTTGATGCCTCCCTTGAGTTCGAACTCATGCCTGAGGTAGCGGGCGGCGAGCCTGGTGGGAGCGTCGTGGGCGAAGTTGAGTTCCTCGTCCACCGCAATCCAGTCCGCTGTGAACCAGGACGCATCCACAGGGACGCTGAATTCCACGGGTCCGGAACTGCTCCGGCCGCCTTCGCCGTCCCATACCGTCACTTCCCAGAAGTAGGTCTTGCCGGGTTCCGGAGCGGGGCCGCCGTAGGGGATGTGGACGGATATGCCCGATGCTACTTTCCCGCTGTCCCACAACAACTTGCGGCCGGCCTTGAGGTCTTTGGCCTTCTCCGCCACGGCTATGCGGTAGGCTTCCTGGAAGGAGCCTTGCGGGCCCTGCATCTGCCAGCTGAAGCTCATCTGGCCGGGCTTTTCTGTGAAGTAGGTCTTGGGGTTGATGGTGGAGGTCCTGCCCGTTGCGCCGGCGCAGGCTCCCGTCATCCACAGTGCGAGGATGGCGATGATGACGTGTCCGATTTTCATATATCGTTGTGGATCAGATTATCCTGATTATGTTGAGGCCGTCGCGCAGCGGCAGCAGCACCTGCTCCACGCGCGGGTCCGCGGCCACGAGGTCGTTGAACGCGGCGACTCCGAGGGTCTGGCTGTCCTGCGGCATAGGGTCTTCGAACACCTTGCCGTCCCAGAGCACGTCGTCCGCCACGATCAGCCCGCCTTTCCTCATCTTGGGCAGCAGCATCTCGTAGTATTCGCAGTACTGCCGCTTGTTGGCGTCCATGAACGCGAGGTCGTACGGGCCTTCGAGCCGGGCGAGGGTTTCGCGGGCGTCCCCTATGTGCAGGCTTATCTTCCCGTCCACTCCGGCCTTCTTCCAGCCTTCCAGTATGAGTTCTTCCAGTTCGTCGTTGATTTCGAGCGCATCCAGCCGGCCTCCTTCAGGAAGCCCCAGCGCCAGGCAGGTGGCGGAATATCCGGTGAAGGTGCCTATCTCCAGCACGCGGGTGGCGCCGGAGATCTCCACCAGGATCTTGAGCAGTTCGCCCTGCACCCGTCCGGAGAGCATCCTCGGATGGTTCGTGTGGATGTTCGTCTGCTTCTCGATCCAGTCGAGGGCTTCGGAGGGGAGGGTGCTGTGTTCCCTTATGTACCTATCTGACGACGTTTCCATGCTTCTTGCTGAAGAAGTTCGCTTCTTTCTCGCTGAAGGTCTTCTGGGAAGGGTTGCTGTAGCGTTCGCTGATATAATATACGAGTTCGTGGGTGTCCGTCGTGACGAGCATTTTGTAGCAGTTGCTCCTGAAGCTGACGATGGAGGGCGCTATGACCACTCCGGCCACGGTGTCCATGGCGCTGGCGGCGAGGGCTTCCTCGGCCTTCTCCGGGTCGAGGATGACGGTCTTTCCGCGCAGCATGCCGCCTTTGTATGCCTTGAGGCCGGTGTAGCCTACCCTGTCGGATTCCATGGCATCCAGTGCGAACTGCTGGATCACGTCCACCGCCGGGCCTATGAAGGTGAACCCCACTCCGCTGGCATTGTCTTCGGGAATCACCGGTATCCGGACCACTTCGAACGGGGTTTTCTTCTTGTCGGGATCCTTTTCCTTGCCGCCCTTGGAGAGGTTGAGGAAGATGATGCCGTCTTCCTTCTCTAGGAGCAGGAAGTAGTAGTTGTTGTCTTCCTTGAGCCTTTCATAGTCGGCCATGGAACAGAATTCGTATGGGGAAACGTGCCAGCGGCTGCGTATCTCTTCCTGTATGGCGAGCGCGATCATGTCCTGCCCGGAGGCCACCACCTTCGTGGTCTTGGTGGTGAAGTCGTCCATCCGTGCCTTCTTGGTATAGAGTCTCATCTGCGCGCTGCAGATGGCGGGGGAGAGCAGCATCAGGGCCGCTGCCATAATGAGGGTCAAATGCTTTTTCATCGTAAGCAAAGTTACTAAATTAATCACTATATTTGTCATCTATGTCAGACTATATCGTATCTGCCCGCAAGTACCGTCCGGATTCTTTCGAGTCCCTCATCGGTCAGGATAACATCGCGCGCACCCTGAAGAATTCCATACTCCGGGGGCAGCTTGCGCATGCCTATCTGTTCTGCGGTCCCCGTGGTGTCGGCAAAACCAGTGCCGCGCGCATTTTCGCGAAGACCATCAACTGTTCGAATCCGGGTCCGGACATGGAGCCGTGCGGCGAGTGCGAGTCGTGCCGGAGTTTCCAGGAGGGGCGTTCGTATTGCATCCACGAGCTGGATGCGGCGTCGAACAACGGTGTGGATGACATCAAGACCCTGATGGACCAGGTGCAGATCCCGCCCCAGGTGGGCAGGTACAGCGTCTATATCATCGATGAGGTCCATATGCTTTCGCAGGCGGCTTTCAATGCGTTCCTGAAGACTCTCGAGGAGCCGCCGGCACACGCGATCTTCATCCTTGCCACCACCGAGAAGCATAAGATCATCCCGACCATCCTGAGCCGTTGCCAGACCTATGATTTCAACCGTATCAGCGTGCCTGACATCGTGCGGAATCTGCGGGATATCGCCGGAAAGGAGGGCATCTCTGTGGATGACGAGTCGCTGCATGTGATCGCTCACAAGGCTGACGGTGCGATGCGCGATGCGCTGACCATTTTCGACCAGACCGTGGCATTCTGCGGTTCGGACATCCATTACGCGGATGTGATCCGGAATCTGAATGTCCTGGATTACGAGTATAGTTTCCGTCTTGTGGATGCTTTTCTGGCGAAGGATTACGGTTCGGCGCTGCTGATTTTCGATGAGATCCTGAGCAAGGGTTTCAATGCGTTGCATTTCGTTTCTTCTCTTGGTTCGCATCTGCGGGATCTGCTGGTGAGCCGTACCGGGGGGCTGGAGTCTCTTCTGGATCTTCCGGATTCGCTTCGTGTGCGTTATGCGGAGCAGGCGGGCCGTTGCAGCGTTAAGTTCATTTTCGATGCGTTGCAGGTGATCAGCCAGTGTGAGGCGGGTTATCGCGGTGCCACGAATCAGCGTTTGCATATCGAGTTTGCGTTGATGAGGTTGGCGTTTCTCGGCGGAGTGCCGGAATCGGCGGTCGTCGCTGCTCCGGTTTCTGCCGCTCCGGTTTCTGCCGCTCCGGTTTCTGTCGCTCCGGCCAAGGCAACCGGGCTCCCTGAAACAGGGAAAACGGTCGCTCCGGTTGCCTCGCCCGTCGCTCCTAAGCCGGAATCAGTCTCTCCTGAGCCGGCGCCCGCTGTTGCTGTCCCGTCAAAGGCAGCGCCCGCTGTCGCTCCAATCGCGGCGACGGAGCTCCCTGATGCTGGGCAAACGGTCGCTCCTGCCGCCGCGGTTGTCGCTCCTGAGCCGGAATCAGCTGCTCCGGCCAAGGCAACCGGGCTCCCTGAAGCAGGGAAAACGGTCGCTCCGGTTGCCTCGCCCGTTGCTGCAAAGCCGGCAGTTGCGGAGGCTGAGGGGTTCGATATTTTCGATATAGCTGAGGATAGTTCAGCGGCGTCTGTTGCATCATCTGTTGCGGCGCCGGTTGCGGCCAAGGCTGCTGCATCGTCTGCCGGGGCTTTGCTTCCGGATGAGGAGTTCAGCATTCTGCCGGATGAGTCCGCGGAGGCTCCCGCTGTCGCTCCAATCGCGGCTGCTCCGGCCAAGGTCGCTCCGACAGGGGCGACGGAGCTCCCTGAAGTAGGGGAAACGGTCGCTCCTGCCGCCCCTGCCGTCGCTCCGGAGCCCGTTGCGGCTGAGCAGCAGGCGGACGCATCTCCTGCGGTGGAGCCGAAGGCGAGGCAGCGGAGGGGTCCGAAGTCGGGGGCGGGTCTGTCGCTTTCGGCGTTGATGAGCGCTGACGAGGGGGCGGAGAAGCCCGCTGAGGCTGCGGCGGATGCGCCCGAGGCGCTTCCGTCCGATGAGGTCCTTGCCGGGAAGTGGAAGGAACTTGCGGCTCTTCAGACGAAGCAGCCGCGTCTGATGTTCGCGCTTTCGAATGCTGCTATCGAGATCCGGGAGGAGAACGGCGGGAAGAATATCTGCTTCCAGGTGACGAATGTCGCTCAGAAGAAGTGGATCGAGGAGCGTGCGCTGCGTGACCTGGAGGGGACCATCCAGAAGCTTTCAGGCTGCAACAAGGTGATACTGACACCTGTGGTGGCGGCGACTGAGGAGCAGGAGAAGAAGGTGTATATGCCTTCCGAGCAGGCTGTGGACCTGATGGAGAAGAATCCTGAGGTCAAGGAGTTCGTGGCCGCGTTAGGCCTTGACATAAAATAGAAGTAGTTAGGAGGAAGTATGAAGCTTCGTTGCGAGAATCTTGTCAAGAAGTATGGCGTCCGCACTGTCGTGAAGGGCGTGAGCATGGAGGTGAACCAGGGGGAGATCGTGGGTTTCCTCGGGCCTAACGGTGCCGGCAAGACCACCAGTTTCTATATGATCACGGGCCAGATCGTGCCTAACGAGGGGCGGGTGTTCCTCGACGACGAGGAGATCACCGGCCTTCCGATGTACAAGCGTGCCCAGAAGGGCGTGGGCTATCTGCCTCAGGATGCGTCGGTTTTCCGCAAGATGAGCGTGGAGGACAACATCATGTCCGTGATGGAGATGTCGTCGATGACCCGGGCCGAGCGGAAGGAGCGTCTGGAGAATCTGATAGACGAGTTCAATCTGTCGAAGGTGCGTAAGTCTCTCGGCATCCAGCTTTCCGGCGGTGAGCGCCGCCGTTGCGAGATCGCCCGTGCGCTTGCCATAGATCCGAAGTTCATCCTTCTGGACGAGCCTTTCGCGGGCGTGGACCCGATTGCGGTCGAGGATATCCAGTATATCATCGCGAAGCTCAAGTACAAGAATATCGGCGTTATCATCACCGACCACAACGTGGGTGAGACGCTCGCCATCACGGACCGCGCGTATCTGCTTTATGAGGGTACTATCCTGCAGGAGGGTACTCCGCAGGCGCTTGCGGCGGATGATGATGTGCGTACGAAGTATCTCGGCAGCGGTTTCGTGTTGAAGCGTTCCGTCTCCGTGGAGCGTGCGCTCGCGGAGCACGAGGCGAAGCTTGCCGCCGCTGCCAGCGTCGCTCCGGACGGGGCGGCGGGGCTCCCTGAATAGAGGGTTGACGGTCGCTCCCACCGCCCCGTCCGGAGCTTCCGAATCCGAGGCAGAGGCGTCGGGGCTCCCTGAATAACTGCTAAAGTACGTAATCGCGGACGTTCTGGGCGCTGATTACGTCGTCTCCGAGGATGAGGAGACGCTCCACCACGTTGCGGAGTTCCCTGATGTTACCGGTCCAGCTTTTCTCCTGGAGCGCCTTGACGGCCTCGGGAGAGAAGGTCTTGCGCTTCATCGCGCTCTCGGAACATATCTGTCCCACGAAATAGTCCACCAGCTCGGGGATGTCGTCCTTGCGCTCGTCCAGGGTGGGGACCTTGATCACAATGACGCTGAGGCGGTGGTAGAGGTCCTCGCGGAAGCGGCCCTCCTCGATTTCGTGCTGGATATCCTTGTTGGTGGCGGCGATGACGCGCACGTCCACTTCGATGTCCTTGTCAGAACCGACGCGTGAGAGCTTCTTCTCCTGGAGCACGCGCAGCACCTTGGCCTGAGCGGCGAGGCTCATGTCGCCTATTTCGTCGAGGAAGAGGGTGCCGCCGTCAGCCTGCTCGAATTTGCCCTTGTGCTGCTTTATGGCCGAGGTGAACGAGCCTTTCTCGTGTCCGAAGAGCTCGCTCTCGATGAGTTCGCTAGGGATGGCGGCGCAGTTGACTTCGATGTAGGGCATCGCGCTGCGGTTGCTGGTCTGGTGCAGGCTGCGGGCCACGAGCTCCTTTCCGGTGCCGTTGGCGCCGAGGATGAGGACCCTGGCGTCCGTTCCGGCGACCTTGTCTATCATCTCGCGTATGTGCCGCATGGGCTCGGAACTGCCCACCATCTGCTGGCCGTAAACCTTCTTCTTGAGGATCCTGGCCTGCGTCACGAGGTTGGCCTTGTCGCCGGCGTTCTTGATGGTGATGAGTATGCGGTTGAGGTCCAGCGGCTTCTGGATGAAGTCGAAGGCGCCCTTCTTGATGCACTCCACGGCGGTGTCTATGTCTCCGTGGCCGGAGATCATCACCACGGGGGTCTCTATCCCGGCTTCCACGAGTTTGCCGAGCACCTCTATTCCGTCCATCCCGGGCATCTTTATGTCGCAGAAGATGACGTCGTATTTTTCCTTGTCAGCAGCCTGGAGGCCTTCTTCGCCGTTCTCGGCGGTCTCCACCGCATAGCCTTCGTCGGAGAGGATCTCCTTCAGCGAATTGCGGATGGCCCTTTCGTCATCGATTACCAGTATCTTCATAACACTGCAAATATCGGCAATTATTTTTATATTTGTCTTACCATGAACGTACCTGACATCATTATCGCCATCGACGGCTATTCCAGCACCGGCAAGAGTTCCTTCGCGAAGCTCGTTGCCAAGAAATTCGACTTCCTTTATCTCGATTCCGGGGCGCTCTACCGCGGCGTCACCCTCTTCGCACGCGAGGAGGGGCTCATCAGCGAGGGCAACGTGATAGACCCCTTGCTGGAGGATAGGCTCGTCGGCCTGGACCTGCACTTCAATGAGGAGGGCAAGCTGTGCACGGGAGAGCGCTGCATAGAGAAGGAGATACGCTCGATGGAGGTCAGTTCCCAGGTCAGCCCCATCGCCGCCGTTCCCTACGTGCGCGCCTTCGTGGACGAGAAACTGCGCGAATACGGCAGGAAGGGCCGCATAGTGATGGACGGGCGCGACATAGGCACCGCGGTGTTCCCCAACGCCGAACTCAAGATCTTCATGACCGCGAGCGAGGAGGTGAGGGCGCAGCGCCGCTTCGACGAACTCGTGTCCAAGGGCGAGAACCCCACCCTCGAGGACGTGGTGAAGAACCTCCGCGACCGCGACTACATCGACTCCCACCGCGAGACCAACCCTCTCCGCAGGGCCGATGATGCGTACGGGCTGGACAATACCGAAATGGGCTTCACCGAGGAGCTCGCGTGGATCCAGGGCCTCATCCAGGGCAAGTTCGGCATACTATGACGGTAGAGACGGACCGGCATTCCGGTTTCTGCGGAGGCGTAATCAGGGCCATCAGCACCGCCGAGCAGTATCTCGGCAAGGAGGGGAGGCAGATCTATTCCCTCGGCTCCATCGTGCACAACGAGGAGGAACTCGCCCGCCTGTCGGCGATGGGGCTGGTCACCATAGATTCGGAAGACCTGGAGACCATAGGCAGGATGGACGGGGAGACCCTGCTCATCCGCGCCCACGGGGAGCCGCCGGCTGTCTATGCCCTCGCGCGTTCCGCGGGCTTCCGCATAATCGACTGCACCTGCCCGGTGGTGCTCAAGCTCCAGAAAGACATCAGGGAGGCTTACGAGGCTTTGGACGGCAAGGGCAAGGTGCTGATATTCGGCAAGATAGGCCACCCGGAAGTGCTGGGGCTCGTGGGCCAGGTGGGCGGCGACGCGCTCGTGGTGGAGAACCTCGACCAGCTGCGCAAGGCCATGGAAGACGGGCTGCTCCCGGCGGAAGGCCGCGTGGAACTCTTCTCCCAGACCACGATGAGCCCGGCGGGATACGTCGCCCTGCAGGCATTCCTGCGGGAGCACGTCTCCGGGGAGGTCGCGGTCCACGATACCATCTGCTCGCAGGTGGCCTCCCGCCACCGCCAGCTGACGGAATTTGCCCTTTCGCACGACGTGACGGTGTTCGTGTCCGGCAAGACCAGCTCCAACGGCAAGGTCCTGTGCGAGCTCTGCAGGTCCGTGAACATACGCACCTACCACGTGAGCGGCCCCGACGAACTGCAGGCGGCATGGTTCCGCCCGGAGGACCGAGTGGGGGTGTGCGGCGCGACCTCCACCCCTAAGTGGCTGCTGGACAAGGTCGCGGAGGCAATAGAAAATTTGCAATAGTTGATACGAATTGCTAAATTTGCCCGATTTCAAGATATTAACCAATACAGAATTACATATGGCAACAACAGCTGATTTCAAGAACGGTCTTTATCTCAAATATAACGACAAGCCGTGCATGATCGTATGGTTCCAGCACGTGAAGCCCGGCAAGGGCCCCGCTTTCGTAAAGACCAAGCTCCGCAACCTTGAGAATGGCCGCATCCTCGAGAACACCTTCACCGCAGGCGCAAAGATCGAGACCATCGAGGTCGAGCGCCGTCCCTACCAGTTCCTCTATGCAGAGGAAGATGGCTTCAACTTCATGCACGAGGAGACCTACGAGCAGATCCTTCTCCCGAAGGAAGTCGTGGAAAACTCCGACCTCATGAAGGAAGGCCAGCACGTGGAGATGATGTTCGTCGTGGGAGAGGAGAAGTGCCTCACCTGCGAGCTCCCCACCTATGTAACCCTCGAGGTCACCTACAGCGAGCCTGCAGTCAAGGGCAACACCGCCAGCACCTCCGCCCTCAAGGAAGTCACCCTCGAGACCGGTGCCAAGATCATGGTCCCTCTCTTCATCGAGACCGGCGACAGGATCACCGTCAACACCACCGACCGCAGCTACGGACAGAGGGTGTAAGACAATCGACTTGCAAGGAAAACGAAAGCCAGGTTTCTCACGAAGCCTGGCTTTTCCAATCCAACCAAATCAATTTATCTATACAACCAAAAGGATTATTGCCGTTCTATCCGGAATTCCCGGATCTTGTAGGTGCCTCCCTTGCTGGTCACGAAGATCGTGACGCTGTAGGTCTCGCCTCCCGCATTCAGGGCACCGAGGGCGTATTTCATGTTGTTCCGCCCGGATGTGTGGGTGATCTTGAATCCCTGCGGGGTCTGGGCCTCGAAGAAGGACTTCACGATCTGCCTGGCCTGTGACTTGCTCACGTCGCCGCCCTGCGAGAGGAGCTTGATCTCGAGGTTGTCGTCGAACCAGGCGGAAAGGGCGTCTGCATTGCCCTGCATTATGTATTTCCCTATTGGGATGAATACGTCGCTCTCCCTTGACTGCGCATCCGCACGGAGGCAGAAGGTCAAGGTCAGCAGCACGATGCAGAATTTTCCTATAAGTTTCATCCGGCCCATTCTTTTGCAAATACCGAGCCGCTTTTCTATCTTTGTGAAAATATGAAGATTACTCTGCTCACAGTGGGAAAAACCGACGTAAAGTGGGTCAAGGAAGGCTTGGAAACATACGTTTCCCGGCTGAAGCACTATATCCCCTTCGCCGTGACGGAGATTCCGGAACTCAAGAACGTGTCCGCGCTGGGCAGGGAGCAGATCAAGGAGAAGGAGGGTGAGCTCATCCTCCGCCAGCTCAAGCCCCAGGACGAGGTGCTGCTTCTGGACGAGCACGGAAAGGAGTACCGTTCCGTGGAATTCGCGAAGTTCCTGGAGGACCGCATCTCCCGCTCCGGCAAGGACATCGTCTTCGTCATAGGCGGGGCGTACGGCTTCTCGCAGGAGGTCCGCTCCCGCGCCGACGGCAGCCTGTCCCTTTCCCGGATGACCTTCTCCCACCAGATGGTGAGAACGGTTTTTGCAGAGCAGCTCTACCGCGCGTTCACTATCATCAAAGGCGAGCCCTACCACCATGAGTAAGACATTGCATAAGCGTGACCTGGCCGCCGCCGTCCTTGCGGCGGTGAGCGTCTTCCTGCTTTTCCTGGCCATCACGCTGGGTGCAAGACCGGGTGACAGCCAGAGGGTTGCGAGGCGCGTGTCCGTCCGGCTGGAAAGCCGGCTCAGGCAGCTCGACCGCTTCGTGGAGAAGACCCCGTACGACCTCCCGGCGGATATGGTCATATACAGGTATTCCGGGGATACCCTGAAAAACTGGCATAACCAGTTCACCGTCCTGAACGATAACATTTCGGACGTCACGATGCTTCCGAGGATGTCCAACCCCGGCTCCAGCGTGCGCTCCCCGCTCTCTACGGTGACGGATTCGCTCCAGTATATGAACCTCGGGCCCAAGTGGTACCTGGTCAAGAGGATATCCAAGGGTGACGAAACCGTGATAGCCGGCCTGGAGATAATGGGCTCCGGCGCAGGCAGGGCCGGCAGCGGCATCAATCCCAGGCTCAAGCTGCCGTCTTCATATACCCTTTCGCCCCTGTCGATGCCCGAGGGCAGTCCGGTGCGGGTGAACGGCCAGCCGGTGTTCAAGATCCAGTTTGAATCGCTCGACTCGCACGGCACCGTCAATTCCGTGCTGCTCTGGGCGGCGCTGCTGGTGCTGCTCCTGGCTGATTTCTTCTTCCTGACCGCCCGCAGGACCGTTAAGCGCGCCTGCATCTCCGCGGCCGTGGTCACGGTGTGCATTGCCGCATTCTTCCTGCGCGGACTCGCATTCAGGAACGATTCGCTGATATTCTCGCCCATACTCTACGTTGGCGGGGGCATACTTTATTCCCTCGGGGCGATAGTGCTCGTCAACCTGCTCATCACCGTTCTGGCCGGCAGCCTGTTCCTTGTCCGCAAGGACCTGCACGACCGCATCCGCACCCGCAAGGGCATGGTGGCGGGGATGGTCGCCGGCCTCCTGGCGGTCGCCGGCATCATAGCCTATACCCACGGCAGCCTGGTCAGTCTCATCACCAACTCCAACATTTCGCTGGAGCTCTACAAGTTCGGCGGACTGAACGTCTGGACCGGCGTGGTGTACCTGTCGTACATCCTGATGCTGATGAGCATCCCGATGCTTCTCCAGCTCATCCAGCCGGCCCTTTCCCGCTTTTTCGGCTTCCATCACGACATCTTCTCCACTTCCGGAAGGATCACGATGGCGGCGCTGGTGGCGCTCTACATGGTGCTGTTCTCGGCCATAATGGGATTCGAGAAGGAGAAGGCCATCCTGTCGCTGCAGGCCAATAAAATCGCCATCGACCGGGACGTTTCGCTCGAACTCCAGCTCCGCCGGGCCGGCAACCAGATCAGCTCCGACGTGTTCATGGGGCCGCTTGCCGTGCTGGACAACGGGGCGGCCGCCATCCGGCAGCGCATACTCGAGAACTACCTCCCTCGGGTGGGGCAGGACTATGACCTTACCGTATTCACTTTCAATGACCTGCAGAATTCTCCCCAGCAGGTGGAGTTCCTGAACGGCAGGCTGGAAGGAGGCACCGGAATAGCCGAGAATTCGCCTTTCCTCTACGTGGAGACGCCCAGCGGCGGCTTCCGTTACGACGGCACTTTCTTCTTCTATGTGGAAGGCGCCGGAGTGGTCACGCTGCTGGTGGAACTCGAACCCAAGTCCAACGTGAACGAGCGAGGCTATGCGAGCATAGTGGGGATGGAACGCCCCGGCAGGGTGGCCCTCCCCGGTTTCTATTCGTATGCCCGCTACAAGGGGTGGGACCTGCAGTCCTTCAGGGGCGACTTCGCCTATTCCACCACGCTGACAGATGCCAGGCACGACCTGTTCTACAAGGGCGACATGGTCTTCCGCGAAGGCGGATACGCCCATTTCATTAACTGCATGAACGAAGACGAACTGGTGGTGATCTCCCGTCCGCAGATGGGAATCTTCAGCTACATCATAGCCTTCGTCTTCGTGATGCTGTTCGCTTTCCTGATGTTCAGCCTGCCGGTCGTGACCCAGCGCACGCAGATGTCGCTGTCCGACCAGAGCTACTACCGGACCAGGATCACCTGGGTGCTGGAGGTGTCGCTCATCATAACCCTCCTCATCCTGGCGGTCGCCAGCGTCCTGTTCGTGACGAAGCGCGGCGAGAACCTGGCCAGGTCCATGATGGCGGACCGTCTCGCGGCGGTCCAGACCATGGTGCAGAACGGCATCAAGGGCGTCACGGCCACGGACCAGCTGCGCACCAAAGCCATGGTCTCCATGCTGAATGAGGCCGCCATGACCACCGGCTCGGACATCACCCTTTACGATCCGGACGGGCTCCTGATGATGTCCACCATGCCGGAGGTCTTCGACAGGATGCTTCTGGGATGCCGCGAGGACGAGCACGCGTACGACGAGATAGTGCGCAGGCACAAACGATTCTTCATCCACGCCGACCGCAGCGGAAGGCGGACTTTCTATACGATGGACGCGCCGGTGAGGGGTGCCGACGGCAAGGTCGTCGCCATCCTTTCCTGCCCGTACACCGGAGGCCAGGCTTTCACCCTGGAGCGCGACGGGCTGCTTTACGTGGTCACCATCATCACCGTCTTTATCATCCTCCTGCTGTTCTCCCGCCTCGTGGTCAGGAAGATAGTCACCAGGCTGTTCAAGCCGCTGAGCGAGATGGGACGCAAGATGGACGCCGCCGACCTGGACAATCTCGAGCTCATCGAATACGACCGCGAGGACGAGGTCTCGTCGCTCGTGCAGGCATACAACCGCATGGTCACCGAACTCTCGGACAGCTCCAAGAGGCTTGCTGAGGCGGAGCGCAATAAGGCCTGGAGCGGAATGGCGCGCCAGGTTGCGCACGACCTCAAGAATCCGCTCACGCCGATGAAGCTGCAGATCCAGCGTCTCCAGCGCCTCAAGCAGAAGGGCGACGACAGCTGGCAGGAGAAGTTCGACGAGAGTTCGCAGATACTGCTGGACCACATCAACATCCTCTCCGAGACGGCGAACGAGTTCTCGACCTTCGCCAACCTCTATTCGGAGGCCCCGGTGGACATTGACCTCGACAAACTCCTGCGCACGGAGGTGGAGATGTTCGACAACAGGGAAAACATCACCTTCGACTACCTCGGTCTGGAGGGCGTGGTCATCAAGGGCCCCAAGCCGCAGCTCACCCGCGTGTTCGACAATCTCATAGGCAATGCGGTGCAGGCCGTGGGTGACAGGGAAGGCGGACGCGTGATGGTGTCGCTGCGCAAGTCGGCGGATGACGGCTACTACGACATCCTCGTGGAGGACAACGGTCCCGGCGTGGCGGAGGAGAACCTGGGCAAGCTCTTCACCCCGAATTTCACCACCAAGAGCGGCGGCACCGGCCTGGGCCTTGCCATTTCCCACAGCGTCCTGAGCCGCTGCGAGGCCACCATCTCCTATTCCCGCTCGTTCGTGCTCGGCGGCGCCTGCTTCACCATCAGGTACCCGAAGGTCTCCCCCTGGCAGTAGAGGGGGCTGTCGCGGAAGCTATATGCGCCGCCCTTTCAAAATGTCATTTTTCTTTTTTTTGCCACTCTCGAGGACGCATTTCGGGATTCTTCACGTTATAATGGTAGAAGAGTATGAATTGATGTTGTATAGCGAACTGAAGGAGCAGGAACTGGCCAGGCTCTGCTGCGGGAGAGACCGGATGGCGGTGGATGAGTTGTATAAGAGATATGCAACCAGGGTTTATGCTCTCTGCAGGCGATACATACGCGATGATGAAGAGGCAAAAGACTTGATGCAGGATTCGCTTGTCCAGGCTATCGGCAGTATTCGGGCATTCAGGTTTACGGGAGAGGGCTCTTTGTATAACTGGCTGGCCAGGATTGCGATAAACAGGTCGATCGATCAGATCCGGAGAAAAAGGAAATGGCTGATGGTCCCGTGGAGTTTCCAGACGCATGACAATGTTCCGGCGCCGAACGCGGATGAGGTGGATGCGATAACGGAGCAGGAACTGTCGGAATTGATTGACAGGCTGCCGGATGTGAGGAGGAGTGTTTTCTATCTGTACTGTATGGATGGCTATTCGCACAAGGAGATTGCTGAATTACTGGGGATAACGAAGAGTTGCTCGTCTAGTATTTTGGCAAAGGCAAGGAAACAATTGAAAAAAGCAATAAAAGAGTATTTGGAGAGATAAATATATGGAACCCTGGGAGGAAATAATTATAAATAAGCTGAGTGGGGGAGAAAAAGCCCTGCCGGATGGCAGTCTGGCAGAATTCCACTCAAAGTTGGATATGGTATCGAATGCTCCGGCGCGGAAACGC
>JAEEGL010678332.1_pt1 | contig 17245 bp, 16 predicted proteins | sample 9134231 | NCBI WGS metagenome assembly JAEEGL01 (sample SAMN16246548, study PRJNA631951) | gut metagenome | biome: gut microbiome; feature: rumen; material: fiber-attached | host: Bos | place: Iran: Karaj | collected 2018-10
GACTATGGCAAATGCAGCCAGGCTCGTTCTTGAGCGAACAAGTGCAGAGTGCATTGACATAAATGGCGGCTGTCCTGTTCCGAAAATCATAAAGTCTGGTGCCGGAAGCACGCTTACGAAAGACCCTGAAAAACTTTACTCAATCGTAAGTTCCGTCGTAAAAGCCGTGAATTCATTTCCGGAGCAAGGACTGGCGCAGATGGGGAAAAAACAGAATATAATAAGCCGGTTCCAGTCACTGTAAAATTTCGTCTTGGTTGGGATGCGGATCACATAACATGGAAAGAATGCGCTCAGTCTGCAATTGAAGCAGGTGCAGCGGCAATAACAATGCACGGAAGGACTCGTGCACAGGGGTATGAGGGCAAATCTGACTGGAATGCTCTTGCAAAACTGGTTGAGTTTGTTGACGGTCGAATTCCTGTTTTTGGAAGCGGAGATGCTTTTACTCCGGAAGATGCAAAGCGAATGCTTGAGGAAACATCCTGTGATGGCGTGATGTTTGCCCGCGGTGCAATGGGAAATCCTTTCATTTTTACGCAGACCCGCCAGCTTCTTACGACGGGCGAGATTTTGGATGTAAAACCATCAGAGCGGATAAAAAAAGGTTTCAACGAGTTCAAGCTGCTGGTTGCTGATTTGGGTGAGGAAGTTGCCTGCCGTGAAATGAGAAAGCGCTTTTGTGCCTACACAAAAGGAATGGACAAAAGTGCGGCCATCAGAAAAGAAATCGTCGTTGCAAATACCGTGGTTGATTACGAGAAAATTTTCTGTAAATTTATTGAAGAAAAATAACTGATTTGTTGCTCTTTTCCCTTCAATATGGAAAATTCCTTCTGAAACTTGTAAAATTCATAAATTACCAATAAGATGAATTTATGGGATTTTTTCAGGCGCTGACAGAATTATTCGAATCAATATTCATGAGCTCTTCTCCCGAAGTTAAACGGAAGACAGAGCTTAGACGGCTTGAAAACGACCTTAAATCAGTCCCAAATCAAATTTTTAAAAACGGTTACCTCCAGCCAAATTTTGCTGAATTATTCAGGGTTCTTTACGAAAATACAAAGCCCATTGATGAAATCCTTTCCACAACGATAAACGATGGAGATAATCATCGGAAAGTCCGTTTTGAAAATCAGCTCATAATGACTGGCTTTACCGGGGAAACTCAAGAAAAACTTGAATCCTTAAATTATGAAAACCGCAAGAATGCAGTCATAAATTCTGATCTTCCGGTTAACAAAGTATTTGAAAGTCAAAAGCGCACGCTGGAATCAATACTAAAGCAAATTGCAAGTCCTGAGTTTTACAGAATCGATGAAACTCTGTCACGAATCAAGCAGCTGGCTGATGTCTGCCGTTTTAATTATGTAAACGTAATAAAAGCTTTTGACAACGATTTTGACGGAATTACTTCAACTGTGTTCGGCAATGTTCATCCCGCGATGCCGGATCAGGTCGCCAATTTTATGGAAGATCTTTATTTTATTTCAGGAAGCTTCAAGATTGACACCTCGGAAGTCCGGGCAATTGTCGCCCTAAGGCAGCTTTCTTTAGGACGGCTGCTTGACCTTAAAGATGTTGAATCAATCACAAATAATTTAAAAAAAATAAATTCAGTGTTTTCAAATTACCTTACAAGTGACATCCTTAAAAAAATTGTCTGTCTTGGGAAGCGTGACCCATCTTACACCCCAAAAGCGGAAACATATCAGTCAAATTCCCTTAAAAACTTCATTGAATTTTCACAGCGTAATTTTGCGATGGACAGTGACAGAATAAAAGGAGAAATAAAAGACTACACGGTTTCGTTTGAGATAAAAGAGCTTTTTGGGGATAAAGAACCTGCCAAGCTGAATGTTTACAATAATGACACGAACGACTTTTTAAGGAAAAATACACCATATTCTTTTGTCTGGATTACTCCTCTGCAGGTTTTGAAAACATTCCTCAAGGAATTCATGTCGGATCAGGTAAAGGCGGTAATCAACAATATCGTAATCGAAGGATTCTTTAACAATCAGGCTTACAAGTCAAATTTTTCTTCAACGGTTTATGCCTGCGATGAAATACCAAAAATCATCGAGAATTTTGAGAATTCTTTTGCCAGAGGCGGCCCAAATGATGAGGCAGAACTTCGTGGACTTGTAATGGACAGCCGTCGGGATGGTGATTTTCTAAAAAAAGTTGGTGCAATGGTCGATAATATAAATGAGCAGGCTCATAAAATAGTGCAGGATGAGACTGTAAATTTATTTTCGTTGTACAAGCAGATAGGAGAGGTGCTTGTCGATTCTAAAAAATCTAAATCGGACATGATTTCTAATATTAAGGTTTTGCTTGGCTCTTCAAGAAACAGAGACGGTTCTGGAATCCTTGAAAAACAACACGAAAGCTGGGCAGTATTCCTTAAGATTATGAAGAATTATGCGATTATTGGGGAAATAGGAAGCGATCATGAGTGATGAAAACTTCAATTCACAAGCCGTAGATTCTCAAGACATACTGAATATATACGAAAAGAAAATTTTTGACCTTAATCAACTTCTCGAAATCTCCCGCTCTCTTTGTTCTACCCTGGAATTTTCTACCCTTATTGAGTCAATTTTGTATACGTGCATGGGTCAGTTCCGCGTTCTTGGAGCCGGCGTTTTTGTTTTGGATGCGTTGGACTCCGATAATTTTCAGCTTGACTCAAACTACAGCGGAATGGATATCGACAAGGGGCTTTTGTATAACATTCCTTCATCAGATCCGCTCATAAAACTGCTTGAGGCGCAGGGAATGATTCTTACTCTGGATGAACTTAAAAAAATGATTCCGGATAACACAGACATTTCCCTCATATCATCCCTAAAGCCGTCACTAATTGTTCCGCTCATGCAGCATAACCACATGAACGGAATCCTTTTGCTTGGCGAGAGGATTACGCTTTCTGAGAACAACGGTTATACCGACTACGAAAAAGAGCAGATTGCGGGAATTGCTTCACTTGCGGCAATCGCAATCAACAATGCGGCTTTGGTTGAGCGTTCCTCAACTGACATGATGACGCATCTTAAGCTTAAGTATTTTTTCTACAACACTCTTACAGATAAACTTGATTCTGCTCTTGCAAACGGCACGAATCTTTCCATAATCATGTTCGACATCGATTTTTTCAAACGCTTTAACGATACTTACGGACATGCCTGTGGTGATTATGTCCTGCAAACCGTTGCGAGAATCATAAAATCTGGAATCAGGGCAAAAGACATGGCTGCGCGCTATGGCGGCGAGGAATTTACGGTTCTCCTGAATGACACAAACAGCGAGGACGCTATGACTGTCGCTGACAGAATCCGCAGTAAAATCGAGCAGTTTGATTTTTGTTACGAGAATCAGCACATGCAGGTTACGATTTCTGTTGGAGTGGCAACTTTTGATACGACAGAAAATCCTGTTACAGTTCCTAAGGTCTTGGTTGATCAGGCTGATCAGGCTCTGTACATGTCCAAGCGAAATGGAAGAAACCGCGTTACTTTTGCAGATCCTAAATTGATTTCAGAAATTAAGGTAGAGGAATAAGATTTTTTTGATGAATTTTCTGCGCAAAACATTCAGATATAATTTTTTTAATGCGTCGCTTGTGATTATGGGAATCAATGTCGCCGCATATTTTTTGATTTCTACATTCAAATTAAACACTTCCCTTTTGGGACTTAATGTCGCCGGCTTCATTTACGGAAAACTTTTCTGGCAGGCAGTCACTTACATGTTTGTGCATGGAAGTACGACACATCTTCTTTTTAACATGCTGGGACTTGTGTTTTTCGGATTGTCCGTTGAAAAGGCAATCGGTTCAAAAGAATTCCTTTTGATGTACTTTTCAATCGGAATTTTAAGCGGGCTGTTTTCAATTGCGGTCTATTATTTTCTTGGATTAAAAGTTGTGGGCATGGGATATGTTCCCCGCATTTATTACACTTCCTTAATCGGTGCAAGCGGTGCGATTTACGGCATGCTGTTTGCTTTTGCCGTAATTTTTCCAAAGACATCCATTTATGTCTGGGGAATAATTCCTGTTCCGGCTCCGATTTTGATTCTCGTCTATGCAATAATTGAGTTTTTAAGTCAGTTTATGACTTACTCAAGTGTTGCTCACTTCACTCATCTTGCAGGTTTTGGAATTGCGTGGCTGTATTTTGTCGTCAGGATGGGCATAAATCCCCTTAAGATATGGCTGAACAAATAAATCGAAATATTTTTCAAAAAACAATCCTCGTTTTTTCTCTTTTCATGATGTCACTCTGTTTTGCTCAAGATGTAAGTCAGGAAAGGCTCGTGAGGTTTTCGCTTTGGGCTGCAAAAGATATTTTTCCCGGCGTAGAGGAAGTTAATCCTGATGAAAGCATTTACGCACTTCCTGTAAGAAAAATTCGTGAGGTTGCGCCTTTTATTGTCTCAGGAATGGTTTACGGCTGGAATTTTGAGTATACGCCTTACGATAAAATGCGCAGGGTGGATGAGTTTTTTGAATTTACGCCGGTTCGCGAGCTTAACGAAGCTGAGCAAAAATCAATAAAGTATGCATTCCCGTGGTTGGAAGAATCCCGCGTTTATACTTGGGTGGAATACCCTCGTACTCAGGAGCAGATTTCATACTATCGCTCATGGCTTGGCGTGAATTATCCCCGCATAAAAGGCAGGGGCTATGCTCCTCTTGAAAACGGTTTTGACGGAATAAAGCAGGCCTGTGCAGAGGCATTGAAACAGGCTGTCAGGGAGTATGAGCGCCGTCAGATAAAAACAAAGCCCAAGGCGGTTTTAGGAAAGGCTTTGCTGTGTCAGCCTCCGCTAATCGGGATTGAGAGTGGCAGATATGTAGTTACGCTTGATTTTTTTATGGAATCAGATAGAATAATAGAATATAAGACATTTTGATTGGAATGTTCGGAGGAAAAAATATGAAGAAATTACTTGCTGTACTTTTCGCACTTTTCTGTTTTACAGGCTTTGTTTTTGCAGACGAAATCGAAGATTTGTTGAAAGAGCCACAGGATAGCATGACTCGCATTATCGTTCCTGAGGATCAGCATGTTTCAACTAAAACAGGAAGCGTAAAAATTGAATACACTCCGCTTACTGATGAAGTTCGTATCTACTATACTTGCTTGGCAACGTCTTATGATCAGGGAGAGGCAATGAACACAATCCTTGCTTGTCTCGAAGATTTTCAGAAACAGAATCAGTATTACAGCTACAAATACCTTAAGCGTGATGCTGTAAAATACTTTAAGGATGATAAAAACTATAAGTGGGCAACATACTACTGCTACTTAAAATTCTCCCGCTAAAGTTTTTTCACAGATTTTTGCTCTGTGCAAAGAGCCGGCTTTCTTTAATGGGGGCTGGCTCTTAAAATTTATATACATCATGGAATAAAAAATGGACATTCAAAACGTAATTAAAAATCTTCACCCTCTTGAAATCAAAGTTCTTTTAAACTACACGGAAAAAGACGAGCTTTCTTCTGAAAAACTTCAGAAAGAGCTGGATTATAAAGAAGGTCACGCAAATCAGGCTTTCAGCTGGCTTGGTGGTAAAGAACTCATTTCTGTTGTAAGTAAAACTCCACACACATTTTACGAAATCACAGACATCGGACGCAGCTATGTAAGTGAAGGCACTCCTGATGAGCGCATCATTAACTTTGTAAAAGAAAACGGTGCAAAAACTCTTCCAGAAATTGCCGCAGGAACAAAACTTGAGCAAAAAGATGTTGGTTCTGCTTTCGGTCAGCTTTCTAAAGACGGCATCCTCAAGATGAACGCAGAGAAAAAAGCTGAATACACTGGAAAAGACTTGCCGTCAAGAATCACGGTTGCAAAATCACTGTTTGAAAAGGCCTCTAAATCAGAGCTTGGTCAACTTGACAACGCTGCTCTTTCAGACGAGGAAAAATCAGTAATCGCTGCATTTGCTAAAAAACGAGGTGCGGCAGATTCTCCATTTAAAATCATTGAGAGAGAAACTGTCATCTATAAATTGACATCGTCTGCAAAAGAAGTTGTTGATGCGCTTAAAAATGCCGGAATCACTGGAAACGAAATCGGAGAACTCACTCCAAAAATGCTTGCTTCCGGTGAGTGGAAGAATGGAACTTTCCGCGGATACAATATTTCAATTCCTCCTGCACGAATCATCCCTGGACGAACAAATCCTTACGTTCAGTTCCTTGAGAGCGTAAAAGACAAGCTTTGTTCACTTGGTTTCCAGGAATTCGATGGTCCGCTCGTAGAAACAGAGTTCTGGAATGGTGATGCTCTGTTCATGCCACAGTTCCATGCAGCGCGAGACATTCACGACGTATATCGAATCAAAAATCCTACTCATGCAAAATCTATCGAAGAACCTTGGCTTTCAAATGTTGCCAATACTCACAAAGATGGTGGAAACACTGGAAGCCGTGGATGGAACTACGAATTTGACCATGAGTTTACGCGAAGACTGGTTCTCCGCTCACAGGGAACAGTTCTTTCTGCGCACCAGCTTCACAAAGCTGAAATCCCTGGAAAATACTTTGGAATTGCGCGATGTTTCCGTTACGATAAAGTAGACGCAACTCACTTGAGTGACTTCTATCAGACAGAAGGAATCATTCTTGGCGAAGAAGCAAACCTCAGGACTTTGCTCGGAATGCTTGAAATGTTTGCAAAAGAAGTTGCCGGAGCAGAAGAAGTAAAATATGTTCCTGGATATTTCCCGTTTACGGAGCCTTCAATCGAGGTTCACATCAAGCATCCTGTTTTGGGATGGTTTGAGCTTGGAGGTTCAGGAATTTTCCGTCCGGAAGTAACAAAAGCCATGGGAATTGATGTTCCAGTTCTTGCCTGGGGTATCGGAATTGACCGAATGGCTTTGATGGCACTTGGTCTGAACGATTTGCGTGAATTGTTCAGCGAGAACATCGAAGAAGTTCGACTTAGAAAAGCAAAATTCTAAATATAAAATAAAAAGCCCCGCATGTTCTCTAGAACTTGCGGGGCTTTTTGTATGTTTTAAAGGTTTTGATTTTTATACCGGGGCAGTCGTATTGTTTTCGCCTTGTTTTGAAGAATCAGTTTTTTTGTCCTTTGGATTCGGGCTTTTTTTCTGCATCATCACCTTAAAAATCGTTTTGTCTTCTTCTTTTGAAACAGCCGGTTTTGTCTTTATTTCTGAAGTTTCCTGATGCTTAACAACTTTTTTGTTGCGCCTGATTGTAAAAGGGAGCACGACGAGTGCACCAACCAGAAACGATACCAGAATTGTTATGAAGACAGGAATATTCTCGAATTTTCTGTAGATGAAGTTTATGTCGCAGCAATATTCCTCGCCGATGTTAAATCCGCAGAAAATTGTTATAACAACCAGCATTACGATTGTTCCAATCAATTTTATTGGCATATTATCCCCCTGAATGTATTTCCGTTTAGTTCCGTGATTTTTACCTTCACGAAAGTTCCAATCAGTTTTTTGTCACCGGCAAAAGCAACCCTTTCGTTTTGTTCTGTTTTTCCGAGAAGTTCATTTTCGTCGTTTCTGGAAACTATATCTGCAAGAACTTCGATTGTCTCGCCGATTCGCTTTTTCATGACTTCCGTTGTGTGTTTTGATTGAAGCTCGATTACTTTTGCGAGGCGTTCTTTTTTTGTCTTGAGAGGAATCTGATTGTCGTATTTTGCAGCTGGAGTTCCTTCGCGCGGATTGTAGTAGTACATGAAGCTTGATTCAAATTTGACTTCTTCCATGAGAGAGAGGATGTCGTTGAACTGCTCTTCTGTTTCGCCAGGAAATCCTACCATTAAGTCTGTAATCAGCTGGCATTCTGGAGCTGCTTCGCGCAGTTTTTTTACAAGTGCCGTAAATTCTTCACGCGTGTTTTTGCGGTTCATCCGCTTTAGGATTTCGTTGTTTCCGTGCTGGGCAGCGATGTGGAATCCGTGGCAGATGTGAGGATTATTTTTTATTACTTCGATTAACTCATCAGAAAAATCGTTTGGATTTGAGGACTCGAATCTAATCCACTTGATTGGAGATTTTGTATCATCGATGTGACGGCAGATTTTTTCGAGCAGCTGTGGGAATGTTGTTCCGTCCTCGCCGCGGTAAGCGTTTACGTTCTGTCCTAAAAGCGTAATTTCCTTGACGTTTGCTTTTGTGAGGAAGTCGATCTCCGCTAAAATCTGATCTACCCTGCGGCTTATTTCCCGGCCGCGAACGTAAGGAACGACGCAGTAAGTGCAGAAATTGTTGCATCCGTGCATAATCGGAACAAAAGTTGAGAATGCACCCTGCTCATAAGAATTTTCAGCAAAAGTGTATACTTTTTCTTCTTCGATTTTAAAAGGTTCCCTACTTTCTTCTACTGCGCGGATTATTTCACCAAATTTGTATTTGCCGAATGTTCCGACAACGTAATCTACGACAGGGTATTCTTTTTTGAGGTTGTCGAGGAGTCTTTCTGCCATGCAGCCCATTACGATTAATGTTAATGGAACGGCACCATTCTTTTTTGCAAATTCAGCCGCATACTTCATGTCTTCGATTCTGCCGAATTTTGCATTTGGATCGAGCATACGGACTTTTTTTACTCCGGCAAAATAACCAAGTCTTCCTAAAATCCTCTGCTCAGCAGTTCCTCTGACGGAGCATGTGTTTATGATTACGAGACCGGCTTCTTCTGGATGTTCTGCTTTTTGCCATCCTCGGGCAAGTAAAAGCTGCTCAACACTCGCACTTTCAGCGATATTCATTTCGCAGCCATATGTTTCAAAAAAATACGTCATTTAAGTTCCTATAATATCTGATTTTAGAAGAAATTTCTATAATGATGCAGCAAACATCACCTTTTAATAAAAGCTACTTTTGGTAGGCAATCAAAAAATTTCGTATAGGGTCGTACCAGTTTTCTGATTCCGCTCCCTCTGAGACATATTTCTCAAAAGAAGAGGAGATATACTGCCTGATTCTTTCTGCTTCCTCAGAGTCAAAGCCTTCTGGAGTTAAAAAAAGTCTGGAAATGAATTTTCTGGCGTCATCCAAAGAAACCCATTCTGAAAAATTTGCAGTTGTAAGATAAAGGGCTGCCGGAATGCAGTTTACGGAATGCTGCTTTACGTAGAGGACGGTTTCCGTTATTTCGAGTGCAGAATTGTAAAGTTCCTCAGACCACTGTTTTTTTTCTGTCTCTGAAAAACCTTCTTTTTCGAAAAGACTGCGGTAAAATCCGTAAGTCAAAAAGACGGTTGCTACGTGAAGGCTTGGAACGCACAAAAAATGAGGATCTAGGGCATGAATCTGGCGGAATTCACGCATTTCCTTATATTTTGGGCGGTCTGTTGTCGTAAGCCTAAAGTGATAAATCTTTCCGCAGCACAGGTATAGTTTCCTGAAACGGAGCATCCATTGTTTTGTGAGGCGGCTTGCGTGCCAGAATCCGAATTTTTTTACCAGCATTGCCAGCGGACGAACCCAGAGATTTATAAAATCAAGATAGATGCTGACTTTTGCCGGTGTAAACGGAATCTTCTGATCAAGCGGATGGTCAACGTGAACGATTGGAATGTGTATTACGTGAAATTTCTCTAAGTACTGCAGGAAGAAAAATTCTTTGAGGATTGTTATAAAGCACTTGAAATTAGCGATAAAACTTGGCGGGCCAAAAAGTACGCCAAAATAAGCGACTAATGGATTGAAAGTTTTGAGAGGTTTTCTGTCGTAGTTTTTTGTCTTCATAATAAAGCTACGACAGATTATCAGAAAAAAGCAGAAATATCTATGCTTAGGCGTTTGCCATCCAGAGACCGTGTTTGTTGCAGTATTCGTAAGCAGAAATCAATTTTTCATCTGTGAGGGTGAAAGTGGCCTTTGGTTCTTCATGAGGGTTTAAATTCTTTCGCTGAATGCCTTTGTCAGTCTCGATTTCGATCCACTGAATATAGTGATCGTCTTCCATCGGGTGTGTTACAGAACCGACTTTTACAGTAACAGAATTTCCGTTCAATTCGATAACAGGAACGTGTTTTTCGCCTGCACCGTCGCTCGTATTTGCCTTGAGTTCAGTCATTTCTTCGCCACAGCAAACCAAAACCGGGCAGCCTTTGTTTACGATTTCAATGATTTTTCCACATTTTTTGCATTTGAAAAATTGTGCCATATCAGTACCTCTCTACCTTATGTTGATTCTATTCCCTTAAATCTAAAATATGACTTGTTATTTTGCAAGAATAAATTTTCAATGTTGTGAAATTGAAAAGACCGATATAAAATATAAGCCGATGGAGAAGATGTTAAAAGGAGCAGTTGCAAAACGCGATTATCTCACGCAGGTTTTTGAGCGTTCGGTTCTTGAAGACGTTGCAAGGCGATATATTGCTGACAAAAGTCCGTTTTCGTTTTTACTGATTGATGTAGACAACTTTAAGAATGTAAACGACACTTACGGTCATGCAGTCGGTGATAAAGTTATTGTTGCTGTGGCTGAAAAGCTTAAAGAGTGTATCGGTCAGAGCGGGATTATCGGTCGTTTTGGCGGAGATGAATTTATAATTCTCGTTCCAGATGTCGTGGATTATGATGATGTCTGGCATTTTTCTCACAATATCTTCAAAAGTTTAGACAATTTTATTGTTCCAGATTGCCCTAAACATGTAATAACAATAACACTTGGCCTGTCACGATTTCCAAAGGACGGAGTTTACTACGACATTCTTTTTGAAAAAGCGGACAAGGCTCTTTACAGGGGAAAAACAAAAGGAAGGGGATGCTTCATCATCTATCTGGATGAAAAGCACCGCGACATAAAGCTCCTCTCAAAGCTGGAGCACAGTTTTAATTCAGTGCAGCTTCACAACCAGATTTTCAACACCCTCACAAAGGACATGAATCTTGCTACTGCAATTCCAAAGTTGCTTAGTGTTCTGAGCAAAAATCTGATGATTGATCACATCGGAATACAGGGAAAGGAAAAACTTAAATTTTCAGAAATCTATCCAATCGCAAGAACCAAGGATTTTGCATTTATAGACAATTCTCTTATCTTGCCAAACGTAGATGAATCAACAGGAACTTTTTACATCAACGAGATTTATCGGGAGAAAGACCTGCGCTATAAAGAATTAGTAGATGAGGCCAACAATCAAAAAATAGGCTCTTTCTTCTTTGCCAGAATCGATTTTGGAGATGAGTTTTACGGTTTTTTGCGGGCGGATAATTGCAGTACATGCATCTGGCAGAACGGAAAAATGGATCTGCTGGTTACGGCCGCAAAAGCAATCGGAATGATTCTGCACATGCAGAAGCAGGAGATAGATAAATTAAAATAAGTTTGTTTTTTTCTCAAAAATATTGACAAATGATTATTTTAAGTTATATTTAAAATATATTTTTTAGGAGGACTTTTCATAATGAAAAAGTTTTTTGCTATTGTTTTGACAGCTGTATTGGCTGCTAACGTTTTCGCATCTAAAAAAATGGGTGCTGGTCTTGGCTACAAAGTATGTGCAAACAAAGAAGGAATCATTTTTGACCTTCTCGGATGGTGGCTCAACGGTATCGCTTATCCATCACAGCCAATCGCTTTGATCATGGGTTCTTGGGGTGCTGAAGACGGTGCTCGTTTCGGTTGTGGTCTCGGATACAAAGTATGCGCAGACAAAGAAGGAATCATTTTCGACCTTCTCGGATGGTGGCTCAACGCTGTAGTTTACCCATCACAGCCAATCGCTATGATCATTGGTTCTTGGGGTGCTGAAGAAATGGCTCTCAACAACGTTGAAAGCAACCTCAACATCGCTCTTGCTGATGTTCAGTAATTTAACCTTATAGGTTTTACTGTTTCCGTTATGTTTTTTAACACTAACGGAGTAAAAAAGATGCAGGTTTTAATCTGCATCTTTTTTTTACTCCCTGCGACATTTATAAAAAGTTTTGCTTCCGAAGCAGATATAGAAAAGATTATAAAAAAAGCCGAATTCCTTGAACTTTACAAAGATTCTTACTGGCACATTCTTCTTCATTATCAACCAACTTTTTCAGGATACAAAAGTACAATTACAGGCGACTCATTTTTCCTTGCAAAGGATGGTGCAAAAAATCCCCGTGCAGAATTAGAGGCGGACTTGCGTGCATTTGCAAAAGGTGAGCACACGGCCGATTTTCCGGCACGCTTTAAATGGCTTAAATCAAAACTTGAGACAGATTCAGAAGTTTATTTTGACGATGACTTTGATGCGGATTATCAGGAGAAGAAAAAATCTTATGATTTTACCGCTGCATATATTATTTTCCCGGCCGGTTATTTAAAGAATCCGGCATCAATTTTTGGTCATACGTTGCTTTTGTTTGAGGCAAATGGAAAACCTCTCAAGGACGGAATGACGTTTGCGTTTATCGCGGATGAAGGCGGAGACGGAATGACGGCAATCGCCCTGAAAGGTCTTGCCGGCTCCTACACAGGTGAATTCGTCTTAAAACCGTATGCAACTCAGATTGCAAAGTATAATGAGCTTGAATCCCGAGACATGTGGGAGTACAAGCTGATTCTCACAGACGAGCAGTTTGACATGCTTTTGCGTCATGTTATGGAACTGGAGCCGGTTAAAGCTCCATATCAATACCTTGCAAGAAACTGCACCTATTTTTTGGTTGAGGCGCTTGAAGTATCCTATCCAGAAAGCAATCTCGTACTTGATATGGGGGGCGTTGCAGAGCCTGTTGAGGCCGTAAAACTCCTGTACGGCAAGGGGCTTTCTGAAAAGCCGAATCTCCGTCCGTCCATTGCTTCCCGTGCGGAATCAGAAAAAAATTATCTTTCATTAAAACAGATAAGCAAAGTTGCGGATTACACTTTTGGAAAACTGACTGCAGATGAGCTTGACTCTTATCTTTTTAGTGATGAAGAAAAACTTGCAGCCTACAATCTTGCCGTAAACGAAATGAAAATGCGTGTTTATCGAGGTGACATGGAGCGCGAGAAATACACAACTCGTGCGACAGCTCTCCAGCAGCACGCAGATGCAATTCCTGCGAAATTTACGGACAATGTCGAAAGCAAGGATTATCCTCATCTCTCCCATGACTTGCACAGAATCGGAGTGACTCTTGGAAAAGATGATGGAACTTTGTTCAATCAGTATTACTTCCGGTTTGCAAGCCAGGATATGTTTGATATTGATACCGGCATGCTTAAGAACATGCAGCTTTCATTTTTGAGCGGAGCATTTACTTTTTATCCGAACAAATTGAAGTGCCGGCTTGATTCAATTGACTTGTTTAATTTGTGTTCGATTCCTTCGTCTGACTTGTTTTCGCTTGAGCAGGCGTATGACATGCGTTTTGGAGTTGAGCGGAATCAGACTGGAAAGGACGAATCCAATCTTGCATTGAGGATAAAATCATTCTACGGACTGAGCTGCAATGTCACCAAATGGAACCAGGTGTATATTCAGTTTGGAATTGATGCTTTTGCAAATCCGTATTATAAGCGGTACGTTGACTTGCTTCCAGGCTGCGAGGGCGGAATCATAACTGCTGTCGGAAAATGGAAGCAGAATCTCTACGGCTCGATAAACTACGGATGTGTTTCCGGCCAGCATTTAAGGGTGAATCTTTCTGCTGATGAGACCGTGGCCATTGCGCGAAACCTGATGATTTCTGCCAACTACACTTTTACCCGCGATTATGGAGCTAACAGGCATAAATTCGGAGTTTCGGCACAGTTGAGTTTTTAGTTCATGCTTACATACAGTTTTGAGGACATAACAGAATCGCTGTACGAGCATCTTTACAAGTGCATAAAGGCAGACATAAATTCTGGAAAACTTCCTGCCGATTTTCATTTGCCGTCAAAAAGAGCTTTTTCCAGAAATTTAAATGTCAGCATAATCACAATCGAAAATGCATACAGTCAGCTGATGAGCGAAGGCTACATCTATTCGCTTCCAAAGCGTGGCTATTTTGTAAGCGATATTTCTAGCATCTATAAAATCAAGAAAAAGTCACAAGTTGAGCTGAACATACATCTTCCAAAAAAAGAAAAGTTTTTTGAAGTTGACCTTTCAAACAATCAGACAAAAGCAGATAACTTTCCTTTTTCGGTGTGGGCAAGGCTTTTGCGTGATGCGATTTCAAATCATTCTGAGGAACTGATGATTCCAAGTCCGTGTGGAGGAATCTTGCAGTTGAGGCAGGCTATTTCTTCCTATCTGGCGTCCTTTCGCGGAATGAGCGTGGATCCAAATCAAATCGTTCTTGGAGCTGGAACGGAGTATCTTTACGGACTTTTGATTCAGCTGCTTGGGCGGAACAAAAAATACTGCCTTGAGAATCCCGGCTACCACAAAATCTCAAAGATTTATTCAGCCAATAATGTTTCGTTTTCTTATGCGAATCTTGACGAAATGGGAATAAGCGTTGATGACTTGAAAAAATCAGAGTCTGAGATTGCACACATAAGTCCGACTCACCACTTTCCAACGGGAATCACAATTCCGGCAACGAGGCGGTACGAGCTTCTGGCCTGGGCAAATGAAAAATCCGGCCGGTACATAATAGAAGATGATTACGACAGCGAGTTCCGTTTTTCAGGAAAGCCGATTCCAACTTTGTTCAGCATCGATGATTGCGGGAAAGTCATTTATGTAAATACGTTTTCTAAATCGCTTGCCTCAACCATACGAATAAGCTACATGATTCTTCCAGTTGAGCTTGCAAATAAGTTTTACGAGAAAATGAGTTTTTATTCGTGTACGGTCTCGAATTTTGAGCAGTACACTCTGTCAGAATTCATAAAGAACGGATTTTTTGAAAAGCACATAAACAGGATGCGCCTTTTTTATTCGAGGCAGAGGCAGCTTGTGATGGACTGCATTAATTCCAGCGAGCTTTCCAAAAAGTGCCGCATAAGTGAAAAAGATTCAGGACTTCATTTTATCCTTGAGTTTGATACGGATTTTTCTGATTCTGAGCTGTGCAGCCGTTTTGAGGAAAAAGGAATTCATATCTCACCAGTCTCAGATTTTTATGTGAATAAGGATTCAGCTCCTGAGCACAAGTTTATATTAAATTACTCAAATATTGATGTTTTTTCTCTTGCCAAAGCTTTAGTTATAATGTCACAATGTATTACGCATTAAAACCTTTGTTTTTTCGAGATTCTATATTCGTTTCTTTTTATTAAAAAATTATAGATTTACCAATAAAGGTGAATTAAAATTAAAGATGAGTAAAATGGTATCAGGAGATGCGTTTATGAAGAATAGAAGTATTATTTTTTTCAGCTGCACGTTTTTTTTGTTTTCTCAATTAGCTTTCTCTGAGTTACATCGTCCAAACCGTTACTTTGAATTCAGTGAGGAAGTAGAAGTCGGTGCAAGAAACAATTATTTTCAGATTCAGGATTTTTCGGACGGACTAAAAAAATTCAAGGATAATTTTGATTTTGAGGAAATGGCGCAGAACATTCCTAACGACGGATGGAACGCTGATGCCGATTTCATGGAAAAAACTGAAATAAGTTTTAATTTCAGCAATGAGTTCAGAATCAGTTTGTTTGCAGGTGCGAATGGAAACGGTCACCTCGATGCATCTAAAAATCTTTTCACCTATCTTGCCTACGACACTGATGAAATTGAGCCTCGATTAAAAAGTGTCCCGCCTTTATCTCTTGCAGCTATGATACAAAACAAGGATATAGATCAGCTCGCTGTTATTCTTGGCTTGCCAGGTTCAAGTGACGAAGTAAAAGTCGGCGGTTATGTTGATGTCATGGCTACTGGCGGACTTTCGTTTTATACTACGCTCAGTTCAATCGGAATCAACATTCGGCCTACTTATTACATGCCTTTGATTCATGTTCCAAAAACTGTGGCAAAGGCAAGCTACAGCATTACGGATGACGGCTTGCTCAAAGCAGAAGCCAGAGTTGACTTAAAGGTTTATACAGGATTTGATTACAAGTACTTTGACAAGGATTACAGGGATCCTGATGACGGCAGCAAATATTCAAACACAGACAAGCGGAATCACATTTTTGAAAACCTTAAGAACGGAGGTTTCGCCGTTGATTTTGAGTTTGAGAGAAACTTCTTTGACAGGCTGGATTTAGGTCTTTTTGGACAGATTCCTGTAACTCCAGGACGAATGAAATATCTTACGACTACTTCTGCTTATGCCAACTACACGGTTGATTTGGTAAAAGAAGCTATGGGTGAAGATACAAAAAAGAGTGACTACGATACTGGAGACAGAACCTACTCATCAGATACGACATACAAGTATTACAGGCCGCTTCGTGCAGGAGGAGAGCTTTTGTTCACTCCTGTTGAGGGATTCTCTCTTTATACAAAAGGAAATGTTGTCCTTAGAAATCCTTACAAGGCACGTGAGCGGGAAATCTATGGCGAATATGACGTTGATATGATTTTCTTCTTAAAGAACCTTCTTAAGTTCAGTGTAGGAAGCGCTTACGAAAATCAAGTCTTCATTCAGAAAATGGGGCTGGATGTAAATCTCCGCCTTCTCGAAGTTATTGCACAGGCATCTTTGCGCGGTGATACTTTCAAATCCAGTTTTAACGGAAAGGGTGTCGGCGCGTATGCAGGTATAAAGATCGGTTTCTAGATATTTTAATACAGTTTGAAAATGATTTCTAAAAAAGCCTTACATTTTCGTAGGGCTTTTTTTTGTATAAAACAGCCTTTCAGAAAATAAAAAATCCCCGCACGAAATGTACGGGGATTTTTTGAATTATCTGCGGTTAATTGCAAAACAACTCATTAATCAAGAAATCACAAAGCGATTTCTTGTTACGATAAAAAATGCAGGGCAATTATATCGTTCGACAACTCGTAAGAGTTGTCGTTCAGATAAAAATCCGTAGGATTTTTATCGCTGGATACGTCCAGAACCGTCGCCGCCTGCGAGCTTGTTAACTTCGTCCTCAGAAACCATGTTGTAGTCTCCGATGATTGAGTGCTTGAGACAAGAAGCAGCAACTGCCCAGTTGATAGAATCCTGAGTGTTCATACCCTTGAGCTGTGAGTGGATGAGACCGCCACCGAATGAGTCACCGCCGCCAACACGGTCAACGATGTTCATGTCATACTGCTTAGAGAATGCATAGTCTTTGTCATCAACATAGAGGAGAGCCTGCCAGAGGTTGCGGTTTGCGTTGATAGAAGTGCGGAGAGTAATTGCAACTTTCTTGAAACCGAATTTA
>JAEEGL012320736.1_pt1 | contig 17245 bp, 14 predicted proteins | sample 9134231 | NCBI WGS metagenome assembly JAEEGL01 (sample SAMN16246548, study PRJNA631951) | gut metagenome | biome: gut microbiome; feature: rumen; material: fiber-attached | host: Bos | place: Iran: Karaj | collected 2018-10
ACGGGACCGTCGCCCATACGACGGCGATCTTCGGATTCGCCCTGGCTGGACTTGTCGTCGCTGATGTCGAGCGCCGTCATTTGCGTTGAGTAGCGTGGCCCAGTAGTGAACAGATCGCTTGCAGGGGGTTCCGTCGCCGTAGCATTGGATTGCTTTCGCTGCGGGGAGTTTCGGAGTTTGGGAGAACGCGACTGAATTTCAAGACCTCCAATACTCCAAGACTCCAAGTAGCGAAAGCAATGGCTAGGAATTATAGTTAAGTTATAGGCAAGAACGTTTAGGGGGCAACGCGGCTGGAAGCCGCGTCTGTGCGATAGCTGCGAATGTCCGTCGCGGAGCGACGGACCCCCTGTAGAGTGGCCCTGTAGTGAACGGATCGCTTGGCAGGGGTTGCGTCGACGCAGCATTTGATTGCTTTCGCTATTTGGAGTCTCGGAGTTTGGGAGAACGCGTCTGAATCTCAAGTTCTCCAAAACTCCAAAACTCCCAGCAGCGAAAGCAATGGCTTGGATTTGCTGCATCCTTGCATAAATCGCCCGTTGCACCCACTGCACCCCCCACAGTGGCAATTTATTTGGTATAATATGTGTTTAAAAGCATCCACAAACGGGATATGTCAATGAATCCGATTTCAAAGCCAGACTTCATGCCGGTCGAGGAACTCAGAAAACTGCAGCTTTCGAAGCTGCAGGAGCTGATTCCGTACGAATACGAGCACGTGGCCCTTTTCCGCCGCCGCTGCGACGAAAAAGGCGTCAAGCCGCGCGACCTCGTCACTCTCGCCGACCTCGGCAAGTTCCCCTTCATGAAGAAGACCGATCTCCGCGACGAGTATCCGCTCGGCCTTACCGCCGCGCCGATGTCGGAAATCAACCGCTTCCACTGCTCCTCCGGCACGACCGGCAAGCCGATCTGCATTCCGCAGACGGCCGAGGACGTGAAGATCTGGACGGACGGCGTAATGCGCTGCATGGCGATGTACGGCATCACCAAGGACGACGTGGTGCAGGTCTCGTACGGATACGGACTCTTCACCGGCGGACTCGGCGCGCACTACGGCGCTGAGGGCCTCGGGTGCGCGGTGCTTCCGACGAGCGCCGGCAACACCGAGAAGCAGATCATGCTCATGCGCGACCTCGGCGTGACGGTCATCTGCTGCACGCCCAGCTACTTCCTCCACCTCGCGACCGTCGCGGAGAAGATGGGCGTCGACTTCCGCCGCGACACGAAGCTCAAGCACGGCGTCTTCGGCGCTGAACCGTGGACGGACGAGATACGCGAGCGCATCGAGCAGATATCCGGAATCTCGGCGCACGACATCTACGGACTCACCGAGATCGCTGGCCCCGGCGTCGCCGGCAACTGCCCGCACTGCCACGGACTCCACGTGTGGGAGGACCACTTCTATCCGGAGATCATCGACCCCGAGACGCTCGAGGTCCTGCCCGACGGCGAGGAGGGAGAGCTCGTGTTCACGACGCTCGACAGGCGCGGGACGCCTATGGTGCGCTACAGGACGCGCGACCTCTCGCGGCTCCAGACCGGGACGTGCCCGTGCGGGCGCACCATGCGCGTCATGGACCGTGTCCACGCGCGCAGCGATGACATGCTCATCATCCACGGCGTCAACGTCTTCCCGAGCCAGATCGAGGCGTGCCTCATGAAGGTTCCGGAAGTCGCGCCGCACTACATGATAGAGCTTTCGTCCACCGACACCATGGACCGCTTCGAGATCAAGGTCGAGGTGACCGCGTCCACGATGTCCGACTCCATGTCCGCCATGGAAGCCGTGAGGAAGCGCGTCGCCGCGTCAATCAAGGAGATCGTCGGCCTCTCGCCGAAGATCATGCTGGTCGCCCCAGGCTCGCTCCCGAGGAGCGAGGGCAAGATCAAGCGCGTAATCGACAACAGGAGGAAATGAACATGACCGTCAGGCAAATAAGCATATTCCTGGAGAACAGGCCGGGGCAGCTCTCCGCGATCTGCCGCGCCCTCGCGCGGGAGAGCGTCAACATCGCGACGCTGTCGCTCGCGGACTCCGCCGACTTCGGCATAGTCAGGATGATAGTTGACGACCACGTCAGGGGATGCGAGGTGCTGGAGAAGGCCGGCTTCGCCGTCATCCAGACCGAGGTCGTCATGGCGACCGTCCCGGACCGTCCGGGCGGCATGGCCGAGCTGATGGAGAAGCTCGACACAGCTGGCGTGGACATCGAGTACTCCTACGCCTACGCCCTCGGGCAGGGCGAGAAGGCAATCCTCGTGTTCAAGTTCGACGACAACGCAAAGGCGGAAGCCGCCCTCTCGCAGTCGTGAAGGACTTCTTCAGGAGCGTGCGGAAGCACATCGGCAAGATGGACGCCGATCGCCTCCGCGAGCAGTACGAGAGCGTCTCGGACGCCCTCGAACGCTCCGAGACGCTCCTGAACGCCCTCAAGGAGGGCCTCGTCCGCATAGATGCGCAGGGCCAGGTCCTCCAGTACAACCCGGCCGCGCGGGAGCTCCTCGGGATGGATCCCGCGGAGATGCTCCCGCGCCTCTCGCTCCCCCTTGGCAAGTCCTCGAAACGCGAGGTGGCCGTGACGTATCCCGAAAGCCGCGCACTCGAGATACAGACGATCCCGTTCGGCGACGAGACGATCCTGTACGTCAGGGACATCACGGCGGAGAAGACTCGCACCGAGGAGGAGCTGCGCGCCGGCGCGTCGCGCGCCGTGCGCGACCTCGCCGCCGGCGTCGCGCACGAGATAGGCAACCCGCTCAATGCGCTCTCGCTCAATCTCCAGCTTCTGCGGCGCGCCCACCGCGACGACCCATCCATCGAGGAATGCATCGCGCAGGTCGCGCGCCTCGACGGGATAATCCGCGGCTTCCTGCAGGCATTGAGGCCGTCGAAGCCGAACCTCACGCCAGGGTCCGTAGTCGATCCGCTCAAGTCGTGCATCGAGACGCTCCGTCCGCAGTTCGAGGAGCGCCGCATCAAGCTCACTCTCGACTTCCAGTCAGCCATCCCGCCCGTCGCGCTAGACCGCGCGCAAATGGAGCAGGTCTATTTCAACATCCTCAAGAATGCGCTCGAGGCGACGCGCGACGGTGGCAGCGTAGTGGTCACGGTCGGTTCCGACGACGACGACGTCCTCGTGGTGTTCCGCGACGACGGCATGGGGATGACGACGGAGCAGCTCGCGCACCTCTTCGAGCCGTACAGGACGACGAAGGAACGCGGTACGGGACTGGGGCTTATGATTTCCGACCGAATAGTCCGCGACCACGGAGGGACGATCGCGGCGGAATCCGCCAAGGGCGAGGGCACGGCGTTCACGATACGCCTGCCGCGCCTCGAAAGGAGGATAAGGACGCTTAAATGAACGAGACGAAGAGGAAGATACTGATAGTCGACGACGAGAAGCCGACGCGCGACGTGATGGCGCGGGCGCTCGGTGCAACGTACGATTGCCTGACGGCTCCAGACGCCGCGCTCGCGATGAAGGCGCTGAAGGCGAATCCCGACGTTGCGCTGATGATATCCGACGTGCGGATGCCGGGCGAAAGCGGGGTGGAGCTCCTGAAGAAGGCGAAGAAGGCGAACCCGTCCCTCGTGTGCATCCTGCTCACCGCATACGGCACTGTCGATCTCGCGGTCGAGGCGATGAAGGACGGCGCGGACGATTTCATGACGAAGCCCATAACGGACCTCGACCAGCTGGAGCTGCGAGTGGCGAGCGCAATAAGGTCGGCGGGGCTGGAACGGAAGGCCTCGCCAGGCGGAAGCGACACTGGCGCGCTCAAGGGCTTCACAGGCGGCTCCCCTGCAATGGAGAAGATATACCAGCTTATACGCAAGGTCGCGCCGACGACGGCGACGGTGCTGATCGAGGGCCCGAGCGGATCGGGCAAGGAGCTCGCAGCGCGCGCGATACACGCGCTGTCGAAGCGGTCCGGCGGACCGTTCGTCGCGCTGGAGTGCTCAGCATTCGAGGGTGAACTGCTGAAGTCAGAGCTTTTTGGATACGTCCCCGGCACCTTTACGGGCGCACTCAAGGAAGGCAAGGCCGGATGCTTCGAAGCCGCCGACGGCGGGACGCTCTTCCTCGACGAGATCGGCGAGATAGACATGCCGACGCAGACCGCGCTTCTGAGGACGTTGGAGACGCGTTCCGTGAGGAGGCTCGGGAGTGCGGAGGAAAAGCCGGTGGACTTCCGCCTCGTCACCGCGACGAACCGTGATCTCTCAAAGATGGTCTCGGAAGGCGCGTTCCGAGAGGACCTGTACTACCGCCTGAACGTCATCGACATCAGGATGCCGGCGCTCAAGGACCACCGCGAGGACATCGCGCCACTCGTGGACCGCTTCATCGGCGACTTCTCGCAGAGGAACGGCGGAAGCGTGACCGGCATCGCGCCGGACGCGCTGAAGGCACTTGAGGAGTACCAGTGGCCAGGGAACGTCCGGCAGCTCAGGAACGCAATCGAGAAGATGTGCGTCCTTGCCTCCGGCGATACGCTCACCGTCGAAGACGTACCGCGCGAGATCGCGAATCCCCCTCCCGCGCAGGGCACGCCGCGCGAGGGCGAGACGCTCGCGGACACCGAAAAGGACACGATCCTCCGCATCCTCGACGAATGCGGGGGCAACAAGTCGCGGGCGGCCGAGAAGCTCGGCATATCAAGGCGCACTCTTCACCGCAAGCTAAGGGAATGGAGGTCAGAATGAACACGTTCGCCGCAATCCTCGCAGTATCGTTCCTCCCCTTCTTCGAGGCGAGGAACCAGGTCGCCAACTTCGTCATCGATCCGCCGCCGGAAGGCGCGGAGGCGGCAAAGCCGGAGAAGCCCGCCCTCATCGTGACGACACCATGCACGGCCTGCGAAGGCAAGGGCGAACTGCTTCTCGTCGAACCGGACTATGGGCAGACCAAGGGACGCATCGGCTCCGGGAGCAAGAAGCTCCGCAGGGAATGTCCGATCTGCCGCGGCAAGGGCAAGGTGAGGGCGTATGTCAATCCAAACGACCTCGTCCGCCAGGTGGCGGAGGATCGCGCAGCCTTCGCCGCAAAGCACCAGGGACGCGGCGAGATAGCCGTCGGCGAGGCGTTTGTCAAGAACGAGAAGTACGCCACCCTCGACAGGGACAGGAAGAAGCTCGTGGAGAATGCATACGGGCATCCGTGCAGGAGGTGCAACTGGACGGGAATCGAGGAGTGCCGTAAGTGCAGCGGCAACGGAACCGTCAAGTGCGGAAACCCGGACTGCAAGGGCGGATGGGCGGTTGTCAAGACGACGACGGAATCCTCCGTATCGAAGTCCGGCAACTCGAACCGCATCAGAGGATGCTGCGGCGGCTACCGCTCCAGCTCCCGCCAGACGCGGCGGAAGGAGACGAAGATCAGCGTTACGCCGTGCCCCGAGTGCGGCGGCGCGAGCCGCGTGAAGTGCGCGGAGTGCGGCGGGATGCGGGCACAGCCGTGCGGCCAGTGCAAGGGGCTCGGCATAAAGGTGAAGGGACAGCTGTGAACACTCCGCCATTCCTACCTAACCTCGAATTCCGCTCCAAGCTCGGCGAAGGCGGGATGTCCACCGTCTGGAAGGCGTACGACCAGAAACGCGGCGAATTCGTCGCCGTGAAGATACTGAACCGAGAACTCACCGAGAACGCGGAGGACATAGGGCTCTTCATGTCCGAGGCGAAGGCGATGAGCACGATAGACCACCAGGGGATCGTGCGCTGCTACGACATCGAGTGCCACGACGGGATGTGGTACTACACGATGGAGTACGTGGACGGCTACAACTTCCACTCTCTCCTCGCCCGCAAGCAGCACCTGGCGGAATCCGACTGCCTCCTGATCTGCGAGTCCGTCGCCGTCGCGCTTGACTATGCGTGGAACGACTTCGGCGTCGTCCACTGCGACATAAAGCCGGACAACATAATGATCAACACGGAAGGCATAGTAAAGCTTACGGACCTCGGGCTCTGCCACACCTTCCAGTACCTGAGGGACGGCAAGCAGGACCTTCCCGACCACGTGATGGGGACGCCCGCGTACATATCGCCGGAGCAGGTGTACGGCGACGTGGAGCCCGACTGCCGCGCCGACATATACTCCCTTGCGGCATCGCTGTACCACCTCTGCACGGGGCGGCTGCTCTTCCCCGGGTTCAACAACGAGCAGATGATGCGCTGCCACTGCGATGAGAATTGCTCCGCGAACGACCCGAGGACATACCGTCCAAACCTCTCCGAGGGATTCTGCCAGCTGCTCGAGGCGATGCTTGTCAAGAACCGCGACTACCGCGTGCAGACGTGGAAGGACGTCTGCGACATGTGCGTTACCGTCGAGAGCGGGACGGCATTCAAACCGCGCATAGGCCCCGCGTCGTCGGTCCGGCTCGTCTCAGACATGTCGATGTTCACGGGTCCCACGAAGCGCCTGCCTCGCATCTCCCGCAACACTGAGAAGAAGTAACACCGCCGCAGGAATCAGTTTTCCTTGATTCCCTCGCCATGCCAGGGAATGAAGGCAGGGACGCTGTCGATGCCGGCGGCTATGCGCTGGCGTACCGCCTCGAAGACGAGAATGGTCGCCGCCGCCGAGACGTTGAGCGAGTCCGCAAGGCCGAGCATCGGAATGCGCACCCTCAGGTCCGCGCCGTCCATCCACTTCGCCGTGAGCCCGTACTGCTCCGCGCCGAGCGCGATTGCGACATTGCCGGTAAGATCCACCTCGAAGTGGAGTTTCTCTGCGTGCGGCGTCGCGGCGAGGATCCTGAATCTGCGCGCCTTGAGGAACGCAAGTGCTTCGTCAGACGTCGCCTCGACGATCGGGACGGAGAACATCGTGCCCGTCGATGCGCGCACGACGTTAGGATTGTGCACGTCCGTAGTGCGGTCGCAGACTATCACTGCGGACGCCTTCGCGGCGTCTGCGGAACGAAGGATCGTCCCGAGATTGCCAGGCTTCTCTATCGCCTCCGTCACGATGACGAGCGCGTTTTCGGGCAGCTTCAGTTCCGAAAGGGATATCGACACGTGCGGCCCGACCATGAGGAGTCCGTCGGGGCGCTCCTTGTAGGCGATCTTGCCGAAACATGCCTTGGAGCACGAGTACACCTCCGCACCGAGACGAGCGCACTCCTCCACGAGCGCGGGTTCGTTCTCGTTCTTGAGGTAGAGGTCGGGGCAGTGGAATATCGCGCGCGGGCGGTACCCGTTGTCGAGCGCGCGGCGGCACTCGCGGTAGCCCTCGACGATCATCTCGCCTGACTCCTCTCGCGCCGAGCAGCTCCTGAGCCGCACGACGTACTTCAGCTTCGGGTTACTTGGAGACGTGATTTCCATCAGTGGTGGTGCCCGCACCCGCAGCCGCAATCATGTCCGTGGTCGTGGTCTTCCTTGACGTCGACATACTCGACCGTCGCCTGCTCGCGGAGCTCGGCGACGAAGGCGTCCATGGCCTTGCCGCGCGCCTCGTGGCGCAGGAGGTCCTTGATCTGGTCGTGGACGTCCACGAGCGTCTGCTGTCCGCCGCCGCGCTCGTCGGCCTTGTAGATGATGTGATAGCCGAACTCCGTCGCGACGATGTCCGACACATCGCCCTTCTTCATCTCGAACGCGGCCTTGTCGAACTCTGGGACCATCATCCCGCGCCCGAACCAGCCGAGCGAACCTCCCTGCGCGCCGGACGGACAGTCGGAATGCCTCTTCGCCTCGTCGGCGAAATCGGCCTTGTCGTTCACGATGCGTTCGCGAATCGCCTTGATCTTGTCGAGGGCCTCGTCGTTCGACCCCTTCACGAGGATGTGCTGGCAGAGGACCTGCGGCTCCGCCACGTACTCGGACTTATGCGCCTCGTAGAACGCCGCGACTTCGTCCTCGGTCGGATCAGGCACGTGCGCGCACGCCTGGCCGACGAGCATGTTGACGCGCGCGCCCTTCTCAAGCTCCTTGCGGAACGACTCTTCGGTCATCCCCTGCGCGGCAAGCGCGTTCCTGTAGTTCTCCTCTCCGCCAACCTGCGCGACGACGCGCTGGACCTCGGCATCGACGTCGGCGTCCGCAACTGGGAGCTCGAGCTGCATGGCCCTGTCGAGGAGGAGCCTCGCGCCTATCGCCTGCTCAAGCGCCTTGGCCTCGAGCGTCGGGAGGTTCTTCCTGACCTCCGCCACGGTCATGCCGTGGCTCGTGTAGAACCTGACGAGCCTGTCGAGCTCGAAATGCACCGCCTCCGGAGAGATCGGCATTCCATTTACTTTCGCTGTTTTCATATCTTCAATGCCTTATGGATGCTGTTAGCCGTTTAGAACAACCTCGTGACCTCCTGATCGATGGCCGGGACGTCGCAGACACGCATCTGCGCGACGGGCAGCCGCTCGAGGTCACGGAAGTTCGGAGGCGGATCGTCGAGGACGTCGCACCCATGCGCCCTGAGGCACGTCTCCGGGAACTTGTACGGCGTCGCGGTCGCGGCAACCACACACGGGACATCGTCCTTCGGCAGGCCAAGCTTCTTCGCGACGCACGTGGCGACGGCGGTGTGCGGATCGAGAAGGTAGTCCGCCGCCTCCCTCATACGGCGCATCTCGGCCTCGGTCTCCTCCGGCGTCGCGACGCCGGACGTGAAGTCGGCGAAGAGGCGCTCCTTGGCGGATGACGAAAGCTCGTAGCGTCCGGTCTTGGCGAAGTCGTCCATCATGCGCGAAGTCTCGGCACAGGCGCGTTCTACGTCGCCCTCGAGTCCGCCGGAGATCATCCAGAGGAGCCGTTCGACGTTCGAGGACTTCCTGATGTCCATCGACGGAGAGTTCGTGACCGTGAAGTCCGGACCGGGATCGTACACGCCCGTCTTGACGAAGCGGGCGAGCACGTCATTGACGTTCGACGCGCAGACGAGCCGGCGGATTGGGCTTCCGAGAAGCTTTGCGTAGTACGCGGCGAGGATGTTGCCGAAGTTGCCCGAAGGGACAACAATGTCAAATGAAGTTGTGAGTTGTGAGTTGTGAGTTAAGAGTTTTGCTCCTGCGAGCACGTAGTATGCGATCTGCGGAACGAGACGTCCGGTGTTGATAGAGTTGGCGCTCGAGAGAGTGATGCCGTGCGCTGCGGCGTTGGCGGCAATGTCGAGATCGGCAAAGATACGCTTCACGGCAGCCTGGGCGTCGTCGAAGTTGCCCCTGATGCCGACGGCGTGGACGTTCGCGTCGGAGGGCGTCGTCATCTGGAGGCGCTGGATGCGCGACGTGCCGGTTGCGGGATAGAAGACGATAATCTCCGTTCCATCGACACCGGCGAAACCCTGCATCGCGGCGGAGCCGGTGTCGCCGCTCGTCGCAGTCAGGATCAGCACGCGACGGCCTCCGGCGGCGTGGCGCATGAACACCGGAAGCATCGAGAGCGCGACATCCTTGAACGCGCCGGTCGGACCGTGAAATAGCTCGAGTATGTGGAGTCCGTCTCGCTCGACGAGGGGGATGGGGTCGGCGGAGGGGAAGCGCGACAGGAGGCGCGCGACGGCCTGCTCGCGGACTTCGGCGGGGAAGTCGGCGAAGAGGCGGTCTATCACAAACCTCTCCGCATCGCCGAGAGTGAGATTAGGGTCGCTTAGGGTCGAATCGGCATTGACCTTGTCTGACACCAACTCCGGCACATAGAGTCCGCCGTCGGGGGCGAGTCCTTGAAAGACCGTCTCGGGTGCCGTCGCCTCGATGCCTCTTCTCGTCGAAATGTATTTCATAATCCCGCTAATTGAACATGAACTCCACGACGTCCCCGTCCTGCATCTCGTACTCCTTGCCTTCGGGCCTGAGTGCGCCAGCCTCGCGCGCGCCCTTCTCGCCACCGTACTTGACATAGTCGTCGAACGAAACGACCTGTGCCCGGATAAAACCCTTCTCGAAATCGGTGTGTATCACCCCGGCGCACCTCGGCGCCTTCCATCCGCGACGGAAGGTCCAGGCACGGACCTCCTTCGGTCCCGCCGTCAGGAAGCTCGCAAGGCCAAGCGTATGGTACGCAAGCCTGATGGTGCGGTCGAGCGACGACTCGGTGACACCGTAGCTTTCGAGAAACTCCTTCGCCTCTGCGTCGGAAAGTCCCGCGAGGTCCGCCTCCATCTGCGCACACACGACCACGCACTCCGCGCCCTCCTTCGCCGCGTACTCGCGAAGCGCCGCGACGTGTGGATTGCTCTCGCCGGAAACGTCGTCGTCCGCCACGTTCGCGCAATAGATGACCTTCTTGTCCGTGAGGAAATGGAGTTCCTTCAGGCCATCGAGTATGGCGTCGCCCTCCTTGCGCGGGAACGCGCGGACGCTCTTCCCCTCCTCGAGGTGCTTCAGGAGCGCGGCGCACGCCTCGGCCTCGGGCCTGAGCGCGGGCTTCGCCTGCGCCTCCTTGCGGATGCGCTCGTACCTGCGCTGGAGCTGCTCCATGTCCGCGAGGACGAGCTCTGTCTCGATGACCTCGGCGTCGCCGACGGGATCGATGGGCGCGGACTTGTTCCCGCCCTCCTGCACGTGGATGATGTCGTCGTTCTCGAAGCAGCGGACGACGTGGAGTATCGCGTCGCACTCGCGGATGTTCGCGAGGAACTTGTTGCCGAGCCCTTCGCCCTTCGACGCCCCCTTGACGAGTCCGGCGATGTCAGTGAACTCGACGGTCGCACGTATGACCTGCTGCGGGTTCACGATCTTGGCGAGGGCTTCAAGGCGCGAGTCGGAGACCTCGACTATGGCGGAGTTAGGCTCGATGGTGCAGAAAGGATAGTTCTCCGCCGCCGCCTGCTGGCGCTTGGTCAGTGCATTGAACAAGGTTGACTTGCCGACGTTCGGCAAACCGACGATTCCTACTGACAAACTCATTTCTCTGGTTCCTTCGGTTCTTCCTTCTTTTCATCCTTCGCCTCCGGAGCCTTGTACTCCCAGTCGGGATACATGGTCTTCAGGGACTGGCGGTAATATGCGGCATCGACCGTGCGGTTCTCCTTCACTGCCTCGACGTACAGCTTTTCGAGGCGCGAGACGACGCGCTTTCGCGCCTCCTTGGCGAGGACGCTGTCCGCCTCCGCGCGCTGGCGCTCCGCCTTCGCGAGGGCGCGCGACGTACGTGGAAGAGTCGGATCGTTCTCGGGGAGCTTCGGAGGCTTCTTCCTCGGACGAGCCCTGCCGTTCTCGTCCACCTCGGTGTCCTCGTCGGGAAGCCACGAGAGGTCAGCTATGGTCTTCTCCGGACGCAGGGTCCTCTCGCGCTCGTCAAGTTCGTTCTTGTACTGGACGAGTTCTTCGTTCAGCTGTTCGAGGCGGACTCTCTCCGCGTTCAGCTCGCTCATTGAGACCTTGAGCTTCAATGTCTCCGCTTCGCGGATTGCCTTAGTCGCCTCGGCGCGGGCAAGTTCGTCGGCTGCAGCCTTCTCCTTGGCACGCTCGGCGTCAGCCCTCTCCCTGGCTGCCTTGAGTTCCGCCTCCTTCGCAGCCCGCAAGTCTGCGGCTTTCCTCGCCTCGGCGTCCGCCTTGGCGCGTTCGTCCGCGGCGACTGCCTTCTTCGACTCAAGACCCTCGTTCTCAAGCCGCATGCGCTCGTTCTCCGCCTCGGCTGCGGCGAGCGCGGTCTTGGCGCTTTTCTCCTTCGCCTCGGCCTCGCGCGCATTCGCGGCGGCCGTCGCACGCTCGGCCTCCGCCGCGCGCGCGCGCTTGGACGCGATCGTCTCCTCGCTCGCGGCACGTTCAGCCGCGGCACGTTCCGTATCCGCGCGCTGCATGGAGACCACCACGCCGGAGATTCCGGCCGCGATCACCGCAACGCATACCGCCACTATGGCTATGACCTTCCCCATTCCCTATCCTCCTTGTCACGCCTTCTCCTTGGCGGGCTCCTTGGGGGCGGCGTGGTCTGGCGGGGGCGGGGCCGGGATGACATCAGGCTCCTTTTCAAGCTCCTTCTCCGCCTTCTTCAGCTCCTTCTCGGCCTTGAGTTTCTGGTACTCGTTGTCCGCCTTCGCCGCCTCGTCGGCCTCCTTGATCTCCTTCTCGGCCGCCTTCAGCTTCTTCTCGCGGATCTGCGCGGCAAGCTCCTTGAGCTCCTCCTGCGTCTTCTCGTCCTTGGACTTCATCTTGTCCTTGAGCTGCTTCACCTCGTCGTCGCGGTCTGCCGCGTCGAGTTCGTCCCTGTGGATCTTGAGCCAGTGCTCGCGCTCCGCCTTTGACATGCTCTCAAGCGCCTTGGCGCGCTTGACCTTCTCGTCCTCGATGGCGAGCTTCGTGCTGCGCTCCTCGTCTTGCTTCTTCCACTCGTCCTTGAGCCTGCGCATCTGCTCCTTCTTGCTAACCGGATCGGCGAGCGGAGACGCGGACCAGCCGTGGTCGTCCCATGGACGCGTGTCGCTGACCGCATTCTTGCGGCGAAGCGCCTCGGCCTGCGCCTCGTCGCCGTCCTTGAGCACGTACGGCGTCATGAACACGAGGAGCTCCTTTCTGTCCTCATGCTGGGAGACGGAGCCGAACAGCCACTTGCCGATCCACGGGATGTCCTTGAGGATCGGGATTCCGGTTTCGGACTCGGAGCTGTACGTCTCAGTGAGGCCGCCGAGGACGACGGTCTGCATGTTCTCAAGCAGGATGTCCGCAGACATCTTGCGCGTCAGCGACGTGTCGATCGTCTCGTGGTTCGCGCCGCCGTTTGACCCGCTGACAAGGACGTCCTGTCCCGCGCCGAGCTGCGAATACTCCTCCTCGACCTCGAGCATGACCGTGCCGTTCGGGTTGATCTTCGGAGTCACCTTGATCTTGATGCCTATGTCCTTGTCGGAGTAGTTGTAAGTGACCGTCGGGTTGCTGCTGTAGGCGCCGGATGTGGAGGTCGATCCGCTGTAGAACTTCCTTGACTGCGTAGCCTCGATCGTCGCCTCCTTGTTGTCCACCGTCATGATGACGGGCGAGGCGATGTACTTCGCCCGGCTGTCGCTCTTCGACGCCTGGATGACGGCGGCGAGGTTGAGCCTGTCCGACTTGAGGAGGTAGTTTATTCCGCTCCCGATGGGATTCGCGCCTTTGAAGTACGCATCCGCAGCGGTCGCGGCAAGAGATGAGGCCGACGAGGAGGACGATGAGGACGAGGACGAAGAGGAGGAATCCGAAGTCGACCCCGTGGCGACGGACATCACAGAGCCGAGCAAATCCTTCGCTCCACCGGTGCCGCCACCGCCGAGGCCGTAGTGGCTGTGGTTGACGAAATCATCGCGGATGATGTGGCTGACATACGCGGGGATTTCGCTGACGGCTTCGGTTATGGTGGTACCGTCGTTGCTGTACGTCCTGGCGTATCCTTTCGCCGCAGTGCTCGACGTAAGGGTTGTCGTCTCGTTCCCATTCTTGTCCTTGACTGTCTGCGTGACATAGTAGAGCGGCTGGCCGAGCGAATCGACGGCCTGCTGCCTACCCTTCGACCGCCCCCTCTGAACCCAGTCGATGCCGGTCTGGAGGTCGTCGTCGAGCGTCACCTCGATGATGACGGTCTCTATAAGAACCTGGTCGAGCTTGACGTCCATCGCCTCGATAATATTCTCGACGACAGGCACCAGCTCCTTGTTTGTCATCACGACAAGGCCGTTGATGCGCTTGTCGGCAAGGACCGTCGTGTTCTCCTTTGAGAGCTCGCCGGCCTTGGCGCCACCCGTGCGCTGGTTGACGCTCTTGCGCGCCGCAGCAGGCTGGGGCGCCGAGACGCGCGTCGTGCCGCCCTGCCCACGTGCGGCGGCGTTCTGGTTGCCCTTGGAGGAATTCTTCGACGACGGCGCGTTCCCGATGAGGTCGTTTATCATGTCCGCGACCTCCTCCGCCTCGGCATACTTCAGGCGATACACCTTGACGGCAGTGTCGGGCGTCGTCTCGACGTCGAGCTGCTTTATGACCTTCTCGAAGAAGTCGTAGTTCGCCTTGGACGTGATGATTATGAGCTTGTTGGAACGCTCGTCGGACTGTATCAGCACCTTGCCGCGTATCACGCCGCGGTCGGCGTCCGACATCGCCGTAACCGTCGATGCAATTGGCTTGGACTGTTCAGGCTGCGGCTGCCCGGGACGGTTCAGGAGCCTACTACCGCCTCCCAAGGACGTCGGACGCAACAGGCTGCTGGATGGCCCCGGCGGCGTATTATGGTTCTGGATGCCCTTCCCGTTTTTCTCCTGCTCCTTCATCGACTCCTGAACGATGTAGTCGAGCACCTGCTTGATGTCGCTGGCCGCAGCGTTCTCAACCTGGTACACGAACACCTGCTCGAGGACGGGAGAAGAGATGTCGAGCATCTTGGCGACCTCGTCCATCCGCTTGATGTTCTGCCATGTATCGGTGATCAGTATCGAGTTCGTGCGCTCGAGCGCGTTTAGGACGCCCATGTCGGACTTGAGGTTGTCGAGCGCCTTCTGCGCCTCGTCGAACGTGATGTTCTTGAACGAGAACATGACCGAGATCACCTTGCCGTCCTTCGCCTCCTCCGGGACGTCCGCGAGGTCCATGTACAGCGGTATGCCCTCCTTGCGGGCCTTGCCCCTCGGAAGGGCGCGGATAAACTTCTCGCCATAGGGCTCGAGGTGGATTCCGTTCATCTCGAGCACAACCTCGATCGCCTCAAGGTATTCCTCCTTCGTGAGCTTCTGCCCCTCGCGCGACTTCAGCGTGATAGTCGCGTTGGGGACGCCCGGATCCTTTAGAATCGTCTTGCCTACCTGTTCGCCGTAAGTCTGGAACACGATGTCGACGGGCGCGGCGTCCCAGTTGAGCGCCGGCGCCTCCTTGGGCTCGCCCGAATCGGCCTCGCCGGTTCCGCTTATACCGCCGGTCGCGCCAGTCCCAACGCCGGCCGCACCAGCTCCGCCGGCCGAACCAGCATCACCAGTCCCGCCAGGCGAGACGGACCTGCCAGCCGTGCCGCCAAATGCGCCGGACCTGGTGGCCGTTCCGGCCGCGCTCGGCCTTGCAGACGAATCGAGGCCGCCAAGCCTCGTCCCTACCGGACGGTTGAACAGCGATGGACGCCGCGAGACGTTTGGCGCCGGCTGCGGCACGGTCTGCTGTGCGGACGCCTCGACCGCGACGAACAGCGCGAGCAGCGTGGTGCAGAATGTCGTTATTCCCTTCTTCATATGGCTAGTCCTCCCTCATGTATGCGCAGGTCAGCGTGAACGACCCCCTTAGGTATCCCTTCTTCGAGCTTGGCTTGAAATTGAGGTTCCCGATGTCGAACATCCCCTCGGAAGTGTTCTCGAGTTCGTGCATGAACTTGACGAGCGACTCGAGCGCGCCCTCCCAGTTCCTCACCTCGATTGGCAGTTCCAGCACGTCGCCCTTCTCGACCTCCTTGAGCCCCTGGCGCTGCGAGATCGAGATGTGGTGCTTCTCGGCGAGCTCGTCCATCTTCTGGAGCCACGTGGTGTCCGTCGTCTTCCCGAACGCGAATGTCGGCATCTGAGACTTCTCCTCCTCGTAGGCGTCGTTCCACTTCTGCTTCTCGCCGATGAGCTTGCGCTCCTTGGCGTACGTATCGCACGCCTTCTCGTATCCCTTGGCGGCCTTCTTCCACGCCGCCTCCTGGCTCGTGAACCAGAGGATCGCCGCGAGCGCGTACAGCGCGACCATGCCGACTACGGCGAGCACCGCCTTCTCCTTCAGCGACATGTTGTTCATTGGTCCTCCTCCGCCTCGAAGTGGCAGTCGATGTCGAACTTCTGCCTGTTGCCCTTGCCCGCCGACGGACCGTTCAGATCGACCTTCGCGAACATGCCGCTGTCGATTAGGGCGTCCTTGAACTGGTACACCAACTGGGCGGACTCCGCCTCGCCCGAGAACCTTACGCCGTCCTCGCGCTTGAAACTCCACGAACTGAGTTCGATGCACGACGAGTCCGCGCCCTCGGGCATCGGCAGGAGGTCCGAGACCGCCTTCATAGTCTCGAGCGCGCCTCGCGCGTGGTCTGAGTACTTCCTGACGAGGTTGACCTTCTCCTTCGTCGCGAGGACCGCCTGGTACTGGCGAGAGTGCCCTCGGCTCAATGTCTTCTGGCGGTCGGTGAGGTATCCGTACGCGACCGGCACGCCGAACAGCACCGCCATGATGAGCAACCATATCCCGCCCGACACGGCGAGGAACCTCTTGAGCTTCGCCTTGAAGCGCGTCTCCTCCAGGACCTCGCGCCAGCTCTCGGGCAGCGCATCTATCGACGACGACTCCTGCGCGCGCTCCGCCACGCCCCTGAGCGCGCTACGCACCGGGTCGTCCCCGCGCGCGATCCTGCGCACGGGCGCGAAGGACTCAAGGCCGGACACGTCAACGTCTCCGGCGACGACAATCTCCGCAAGAGAGCCCGCCCCGCCGAAGTCCTCGGCCTCGAGAAGGGACAGCATCAGCTCGCGCCTGAGGTCGCCGTCGGACACGATGGCGCGCACCGCAAGCGGCTGGTCGCCGTCCAAGACGAAGAGCGATATGCAGTCCGAGCCCTTGAGAAGGACAAGCCTGCGGACAGCCGTCTGGGACTCGGCCATGATCTGGCCCCACAGAGCACGCAGCTCTCCGAGAACGAGGATGTCAACGCGCGTTACGTTGAGCTTCGCCGCGTCGAGCGCGTCCGCGATGTCGTCCGCCGCGCCCTCGGGCAATGCGGCGGCGATCACGACGCGTCCCTTGTCCGTCTCGCGCACCGTCTCGCACGAGACGGTCAACGGCTCGTCGGGAAACGGCGACATTGCAGAAAGCACTCCCGTCGCGACCTGGACTGGATCCTCCTCCGAGCCGACCTTCACCATCTTTACGACGAGCCGGGACAACGGCAAGGCAAGCACCGCCTCGCCCGGAACGATCCCGGAACCAAGCGGATGCAACTCGCCTCCCTCGAAGGCGACAATCTGGACACTATCTGCCATTGACGTATATTATATCATAAACTACATGGCAAAAGTTGCCAAATCCCTCACCGCATCACCATTAAAGCGGACGAGCGGCCGTGTTGCGGCGGCGTTCGGGCCGGGACGGAGGTTCACCTTCACCGGCCTGCCGTCGCGCCATTCGCAATCGACTTCCCAGCCGCCGCGCGCACAAAGGCCACGGAACGAGCCGTGCTTCGCCCACGCGGACGGCAGCGCCGGCAGCAGATCGATGACGAAATTGCCCTTCTCGTCGAGTTCGTGGCTCTGGAGCACCAGTTCCGCAAACAGCGCCGCGCCCGCGTAGTTCGCGTCAATGATGTGGACGCCGTGCGCGATCG
>JAEEGL011723630.1_pt1 | contig 17244 bp, 10 predicted proteins | sample 9134231 | NCBI WGS metagenome assembly JAEEGL01 (sample SAMN16246548, study PRJNA631951) | gut metagenome | biome: gut microbiome; feature: rumen; material: fiber-attached | host: Bos | place: Iran: Karaj | collected 2018-10
TCGAACAGCAGTCCGTCCTTTACCTGTGGCGCGCCCGGCGACAGCTCGTTGTAGACAGCCTTCCATATCTCCGGTATCTCCTCGCCTGACAGGCCGTCCCTGATGGCTATGCTCAGCTTTTCCAGAGGCAGCTTTCTGCCTTCGATATAAGGTCTGGGATCCTTGCCGCTCTCCGCGTCGCAGGTCACCTTAACATCCGCGCAGCCCTCACTGAGCATGCCGAGCGCCGGGGACGGTTCGAAACCGTTGCCCTCCAGATCGCTGGACGGAAGACCTATCCACAGGAGTTCCCTTGCGCAGGCTGCGGATCTGAACAGCATGAAAATCTCCTCGGATATCAGCAGATCCGAAGGCTTGGAGAGCTCGGTGCCCCTGCCGGACAGTCCGCTTATCTCCTTTTCCGTAAGCACTCCGGAATCCGCCGGAGATGACGGTATCAGTCCGTCGCAGAGCGTCGCGATGAACACCGCCTTCTTTTCCTGTATCATGGAACGCTTTACGCTGCCGATCTGCACTCTGCCTTCGGCCTGCGGAAGCACTCCTATCTTTACGTCCCTAAGGGCGTCCATGAATATGTCGCGGAACTCCTCCGCCGACACCTTCTCGTCCCCTATCAGGTTCTCCATCTGCGTAGCGGTCTCTTCCACGACGGATGCCAGCTGCCGTGTCTGCTCCGCGCTGTCCGCGAAGCCGTCCTCGTTCTGCTGCGCCGCGGTACGCTCCAGCCATCCCGCGAAGTCCAGACTGCCGCTGAGGTATTCCAGGAACACCTCCGCTTTTTCACCCGCTGTCTCCTTTTGGGACAATTCGTTTACCAGCGGTTCCAGCGCATCGGCGGCCGCCTTGCGGATCTTCTCGAAGTCCTGAAGCGAGGCCTCGGTGTACCTATCCGAGTATTTCAGCGGCTTAAGGAATCTGCTGCCTTTTATGTGATAGCTCTTAACGTATCTTTCGAATCCGAAAGTCATATCCTCGTCCGCGCCGAGTATTCCGGTCTTGATGAATCTTATTATGTCGCGCGTCCTGTATTCACCGCAGGAAAGATCCAGCAGCGCGGATATAAGCTCCGCGGCGCTGCTGTGCATTATGGAACGAGTCTCGTCCATGAACACCGGAATTCCAAGTCCGGAAAGGACTCTCTTGATGGTGCCCGCGCTTGCGTGTCCGTCCGGGGTCAGGACCGCCATGTCCGAATACCTGTAACCCTTTTCGCGGACCAGCTGCAGTATGCGTATGGCTATGCTCTCCGCCTGCGTAAAGGTGTTGGCGCACTTTACGATCTCCATGGGAGCCCTGCCGCAGTCCGGGCCGTCTATCTTTTCCGCCGGGATCTTCAGCAGCGTCAGCGTGCGCCTGGAGGCCTCGAACCTCTTACCGTCGCCGCTGACCAGGGCTATCTGAAGCCCCGCGCTGTTTCTGTCCAGCGCGTTAAGGAATTCTATCTCGCTTTTGGTGAACGAGTAGAAACCGCAGTAGTATATCTTTGTATTCTTAAGGAAACTGCATCCGGCCAGCTTTTCCGTAGTATACGCGAGTATGTCCTCCGAATCCTCGAGTTTTCCTTCCATGGCCTCGCGGTAGCCCTGCGCTATCAGCTTAAGGTCCGCAAGTTTTCTTCCCAGAAGGCCGCTCTCCTTTTCCGCGGCCTCTCCGAGCATCTCCGCGTCCACGCGGTTCTGTTTCATCTGGACCAGGAAATCCCCGGCCATGTCCAGGAAGCGCGGATCCGCGCATACGCCCTGGAATGCGCTGAGCTGCGGCTTTACGCTGTTGATGACGCGGCGCAGTATCATCTTACGGCCTATGGTGTTTATTGCCACCCTGCCGCTGCCGCCGGTCTTGGCGAGTATGTCTTCGCGGAGCTTGCCGCCGGAGACTATGTTCAGCCTCAGGAATCCCCTGCCGTCCACGCGCTCCAGAGCTTCCTCCTCCATGGAGAGCGTAATCTGCGCAGGCACGACAAGAAGGACGCTCCCCGACGCGGGACCATCCGTAAGATCCGATTTTATCCTTTGGAACAATTCCCTGCGGACTGCCTCGTCCGAGGAAGAATAAAAGACTTTCATTCGACTTGCTCCAGTGCGGCCTGCTTAAGCGGCCTCCACACTACGCGGTACATGGTAAGGAAGCATGCCAGCGATCCCACCACCTGCGATATCGTCTCCGCCCAGAACGGTCCGTAGACACCGATCCCCAGATGAGGAAGCAGCAGAGTCAGCGGCGCCACCAGTATTATCTTTCTGAGCAGCGAGAAGAACAGCGCGTACTTGGGATAATTCAGCGACGTAAAGGTGTTCTGCCCCGTAAGCTGCAGCGTCATCAGCGGGAACGTCAGGAAGTATATCCTTGCGCAGACCGAGCCAGTGGCAATAAGATCCGGATCGCTCGTAAACAGCGAGAACATCCACCGCGGAGCGAACACCATCATCGCCCAGAATATCGTATTGATTATGAGGCAGCTGAACAGCATCACGGACATGGCCTGGCTTACCCTTTCCGGCTTTTTGGCTCCGTAGTTGAAGCTCATTACAGGCGTTGCGCCGAAGGTTATTCCGCTGCAGGGGCACATCACTATCTCCCTGGTGGAATTGATTATGGTCATGGCGCCTATGTAGAGCGTGCTGGCCGCTCCGCCCCAGGTCTTAAGGACTATGTTGGTAATGGCCTGGACCACGCTGTTGGTGGCCTTGAACATGAAGCCAGTAGCTCCGAGCTTGGCCACGTTCTTAAGGTCCGGGACTGATATTCCAAGCCTGCGTATGCGTACGACGGGCCTCTTTCCGGTAAGGAAAAGGACTACCCAGACCGCGCTCACCAGCTGCGATATGACGGTAGCGACAGCCGCGCCCTTAACGCCCATGCCCGCGTTGTAGATGAGCAGCGGGTCCAGAGCTATGTTCATGGCGGCGCCTATTATTACCGTCACCATTCCTATCTTGGCAAAGCCCTGACCGTTAATGAAGGAGTTCATTCCCAGGCTTATCATTACGGGTATCGTGCCCAGAACGTAAATGCTGAAGTAGTCCAGCGCGTACGGAAGAGTCTCCTCGTCTCCTCCCAGAAGCGGCAGGAAATACGGAGCCCCGAAGAACATTATCAGTGTCACGACCGCGCCGGTAATAAGCAGCGTGGTAAAGGAAGTCTCCTGTATCCTGGCGGACTTTTCGTAGTCACCCTCGCCCCTTGCAATGGAGGCCAGCGGAGCTCCGCCGGTGCCGAAGAGGTTGGCGAATGCCGTTATCAGGGAGATCAAAGGAAAAGCTACGCCCACTCCGGTAAGAGCGGCCGTACCTACGTCCGGCATGTGGCTGATGAACAGCCTGTCCACTATGTTATACGCAAGGTGGACAAGTTCCGCCAGCATTATGGGCAGAGACAGTTTAAAGATTATCCTGCCTATGCTTCCCTGTGAAAAATCTCCCTTATTCGACGCTGCCATTATATGCTCCGATCCTTACAGATCCAGCATCTCCATATCCTTAAACTCTGCCAGCTGGCTCTCCTGGCCTACTACGGCCACCCTGCCGTTTTCCGCCATGGTGTCGGCTATCTTCGCGCACCAGAGCAACTTTTCGTAGTCCGTGGCCAGCATCTGAGTCCTTGCTTTCTTGAACATGTCGAAAGTTATGCCTGTCATGAAGAACTGGTCCGCCTGCGCTCCCCTCTGCTCCGGCGAGAACAGCGGCTCCGTAGCTGCGATAGCAGCGATTATGAAATTATCCAGCGGCACCTTTGCTTCGCACAGTTTCCTCAGGTGGTCGCCAAGCTGTTTATTGATGTCTATGGATCTTGCCGGAGTAGGATCGCGGAATGAATAGGTGCTTACGTAGCCCCTGGCGTTGGCGCGGAATCCTGTTCCGTAGGCTCCGCCCTGAACGCGAACCTGGTTCCACAGGAAGTCGTAGGACAGAATGTTGCTCGCGACTCCGAGGCTGCCGTCGTACGCGCCGTCCTTTCCGGAGAGCTTGTAGGACTGCGCGCTGAAACCGGTAAGCGACGGTATCCTTATTCCGGCCTTTGCAGGAAGACCGGCCTTGTATTCCGCTTCGACTCCCGCGCAGGTACCGACGGGGAAGGCGTTTAAAAGGTCTCCCAGCGGAACGTATTCCGTAGCGGTCTCGCTCGCGATCAGCCTGCTTCTGCAGCATGCGTCCTTAAGGCTGCCCGAAAGAAGCGCGGAGTATGCCTCGAAGCGATCGTCAAAGTTCTCCACCAGCTCGTGCAGCCTCTTTACGAAGGAGTATCCGCCTATGGCGTCCAGAGCCGCAGCAGCGGAAGAATACCCGGAAGAGGCTACGGTCACCGCGTAAGCGATACCCATGCCGACCAGAGCCTGTCTGGCGCCCATGTCGGACTGCACCATTATGTTCTTTATCTTTTCCTTATCGCTGAAGTCCGTGGTAAGGAGGATCTCCTTTATAAGGTCTTCGGCTATCTCAAGGTTCTCTTCCAGCACGCTGGCGCTTACGGTAAAGTTCGGCATGGCCGCGCCTGTACCGCCTATCCTTTCGAACGCGTTGAGCTTAAAAGTAAGGAATCCCAGGTAGGTCTTTATATCCCTTGCAAGTTCAGCGCTGGTGTGCTCAGCGGTCGGAAGCTCTCCCAGAAGCCTGGACAGGCCGTTAAGATCCGACAGTTCCTCCAGGCTCTTGTCCGCCAGCGAGAAGTACAGGTTGATGTTAACTATTCCGCGGCTGGGCACCGGGTGATACATTACGGCAACGCCGTTCTCGTCCTTGATCTCGGTAGCGTCCCACTGGGGATCTTCGGAGACCTCGGACAGCGGCAGCTTGGGCAGCGTGGCCTTGGCCTCCGGGCTGTCCTCCGTCTGCTGCCACTTGACAAGCGACTCGTTCATCTTCTTGTTTTCAGCGAAGTCCTCTTCCGTCCAGGAAGCGCGTATGGCCTCGAGCCTCTTCTTTTCCGCCTCGTCCTTCTCGTCCGCGGCGGTGTAGGAAGCGTTGGCGTGGAGCTTGCACATGTTATCGTCGCTCATCAGTTCCTTAAGCAGCGCTTCGTAATAGCCGGTGCCCTGCTTTGCCCTTAGCGAAGCGTAGAGACCGTCCACTGCCAGGAAAGCCATGGGATCTCCGCCGTGCAGCCAGGTTATGAAGGACTTTATGCACCTTATTAGGCCGGCGGGCTCCTGCGGGGACTTGAAGCTGAACTCGCTGCGGTTGAGCGCTGCGGTTATCTCCCTGGGGTCTATGCCCTCTTCCGCAAGCTTGAAGCAGGTGTCCTGAGCAAGCTTCCAGAGCTCGTCCTCCTTGCCGTCCTTTATGTTCTTGAACTGCATCATGAACGATGCCTGCGGAATGTCGTCCAGGGTGTCCACGCTTAAGTCCTGAGCAAGTCCGGAATCCAGAACGGCCTTCTTCAGCGGAGAATCGTTTGTGCCTGTGAGCACGCTGAAGAGTATCTCCGCGGCTATCATCTTTTCCAGTTCTCCGGGGCCGGCGAATATCTTGCCCGCCACCAGCCTGCCCTTGTCCTGCGCGCTCTCTTCCTTTGCCAGAGCGTAGTCCACGGTCTTTTCGAAAGCTCCGGGCACCTGAAGCTCGAAGGTCGGAAGATCCTCCAGCTTCCCATGCTTTGAAAGGTAGGAATCTATCATCTCCAGAGTCTTTTCCAGAGGTACGTCGCCGTCCAGGAATACCTTGGCGTTGGACGGATGATAGAATCTCTTGTATGTCTTAATGAATTCTTCGTAGGTAAGATCGGTGATCACCGCCGGGTCTCCGCCGGAGTTTACGCCGTAGCAGTTGTCCGGATAGAGCACCGTAAGCATCTCCTCGGAAAGGAAACCGTCCGCGTCGGACAGAGCGCCCTTCATCTCGTTGAATACGACGCCCTTGTAGGACAGCTTGCCTTCCTCGTCCTGCTCTATGTGCCAGCCCTCCTGGTAGAGGATGTTGGGGTCCTTAAGGATGCGCGGGGCGAACACCGCGTCCAGATACACGCTTGTAAGGTTAAGGAAATCCCTCTCGTTGCGGCTGGATACCGGATACATGGTCTTGTCCTGGAAGGTCATGGCGTTCAGGAAGGTGTTCATGGATCCCTTGATCAGGTCCACGAAAGGCTCCTTTACCGGGTACTTGTCCGAACCGCAGAGCACGGAGTGCTCCAGTATGTGGAATACGCCGGTGCTGTTTTCCGGCAGCGTCTTAAAGCCTATGGAAAAGAGCTTGTTCACGTCCTTGTTGTCCACCCAGGCAAGCTGAGCGCCGCTTATGTCGTGGACCATCTCCACAAGCCTTCCGTCTATCTCTTTTTCTTCTCTGATACGGGTGACCGTAAATCCGTTAAGTTTGCTTCCGACCTTGAGTTCCATCGTATCCTCCTGTCTTATTTATCTGCTGAAGCGTCTATTTAAGCGCGTCTATTACGCCTTTGATGCCTTTTTCGTTGTATATGTCTTTAAAAAACGCTACTTCGTCGTAGATTATCCCGTCTATGGCCTGCATGGAAAGAAGCTCCACAGGGGCCTTGTCGTCAGTCATTACGCGGTCTCCGGGAACATAACGTTCCATGCCCTTGTACACCGTGTCCGACATCAGGAAAACGTCGTTATAGCTAGTATCGCTCATAATGGCCAGATGCATGTAACCCGCCCTGAATACGTCCATCATGTCCTTGTTGTTGGACGCGAACAGCTCCCTGTTGCTGCTGTAGGTGACGTCTATCGTATAGACCTCTGAGAACAGAGTACTTATCGTATCCGCAAGGTAGCTGTTTATGGTGTTCTCCCCTTTGCCGCGCATGCTCATGTTGACCACCAGCACGCCGTCCTCTTTAAGATGATCCTTTACCAGAGAGAAGAACTCCTGCGAAGACATCTGGAACGGCACGGTTATGTCCTGGTACGCGTCCACCATTATCACGTTGTATTTGTCCTTAGAAGCGTTAAGAAACGCCCTGCCGTCGTAGGTGTAGACGTTTACCTCCTCCGGAAGATTGAAGTACTCCCGCGCAAGGTCCGTTATGCTGCCGTCTATCTCCACGGCGTCTATCTTATCGATCCCGTAATGCTTCCGGCACTGCGTGGCGAAGGTGCCGCTGCCGTTGCCCAGGACCAGTATCGAAAAGTCTTCTTTTTTCTCCATTCCGCTGTCGTACACGCCGGCCATTACAGGCGCCGCCATGGCGTAGTCGTAATACATTCCGGTAAGTCCGCCGTCCTTCTGGTAGATGGACTGCACGCCGAACAGCACGTTCGTGGACAGTATTACGCTCTTGTCGTCCTCGCGGACCTGAAGGTAGTTGTAGATGGACTCTCCCTCGAAGGTAAGGTCGTCCTCCCAGAACGCGAAGCTGTCGGAGTTTCCGAACACGCAGCACAGCGCGAACAGTACGACTCCGATAACGATCTTTTTGACATCCGCCTTTCCTGAGAGGAAATAGATGATGCAGAGGACGATCAGTATGCCCGCGAAGAGCAGGAAGGTTATTGCCGTGCCCACCTTTGGTATGGTAACGAAGGTCGGCAGAAAGGTTCCTATGATGCTTCCGACTGTGTTGCACGCCCCCAGGCGTCCGACGACTTTACCGCTGTCGCTGCGGTTCTCTATGGTGTAGGCCGCAAGGCTGGGGGTCACCGTTCCGAGAAGGAACAGCGGGAACACGAAAACTATCATGGCGCTTACGAACGCCGCTATCACAAGGAAGTTGGAGTTTACGGTAAAGATCACCAGGCCGGAGATCAGTATTATTATGTACTTTCCGGCGACCGGTATCGCGGCTATCCATATGGCCGCGATGAGTATGCGCCTGTAGAGCTTGTCCGGGTTCGGATCCTTGTCGGCCGAACGGCCTCCGTAGATGTTGCCCAGCGCCATGGCTATCATGACAGTGCCGATGATTATCGTATATACGATCTGGGACGAACTGAAATACGGCGCCAGAAGCCTGCTTGCGGCAAGCTCCACCGCCATTACGGACATTCCCGCGAAGAATTCGGTCAGGTACAGGTACAGTTTGTTGCTCAGTATTTTACGCATCATCAACAGATCAAAGCTGCTTAGTCATATATACGCTGCCATCCGACAACTTGTGCCACTCCAGAAGGCCGTTCTCCATGGTCATGTAGCTGTGCGCGGAGCCGCCTTTGGGTATCGAGACAGATCCGGGATTGCAGTAGATGTAGCCGTTGTGGTCCTCGCATGCGGGCACGTGAGTGTGACCGTGCAGCAGTACGTCTATTCCGGACAGAGGCGGAAGATGCCCGGTGTTGTAGTGGTCGCCGTGAGTAGCGAATATAAGCTTTCCGCTGTCCACGATCTGCATGTATTCCGCAAGTATGGGGAATTCCAGCACGCACTGGTCCACCTCCGCGTCGCAGTTTCCGCGCACGCACAGGATCCTATCCTTATACGCGTTGAGCATCTCGAACACCTGCATCGGGCCGTATAATTCCGGCAGCGCGTTGCGGGGACCGTGGTAGAGTATGTCGCCCAGAAGCAGGATCTGATCGGCCTTTTCGGCTTCCGCCCGCTTAAGGAACTGTTTTGTGAATTCGGCCGACCCGTGAAGGTCCGAGCCAATTATCCATCTCATGTGTTTTTGCGTATATTGTTTAATTTATCGATCACGAATCCGCGTCGGACCGGTCAGCCTTTATCGAATTTCTCTTTACCCTGTTTTCTTATAAGGTGCTTTGCGCGCTGCTGCGCGGATATCTTCTTTGCCGTGGAGGGCTTCACTACGGAATATCCCATGCGGCCTATGCGCTCCTTTGGAGCCGCGTAGTAGCTGCCGTGGATGAGGCTTACCAGCTTAAGCTTTTCGAACATCGCGCGGCCTTCGCCGTTTATGATGCTGTCGTCCACCCTGACGTTGACTATGTCCGCAAGGAACATGTCGTGAGACCCCAGGGACTTTACCTCGAACACCCTGCATTCCAGCTGCACCGGGCTCTCCTTTATGGCCGGACATGACACTTTTTCGGCCGGTTCCGGTGTAAGCGTAAACTCCAGAGAACCGTCCGGACCGCTCTTAAGGCTGTGCTTTCCGAACTTTGTCTCCTTGCTTCCGCTTACGCATCCGCACCAGTCCATGGCGGCAGCCAGCGTCTCGGGGACCAGGTTTATTACGAATTCCCCGCTCTCCTTTACTATGTCGTGCGTATGCCTTCTGGGCGTTATGCTTACGTAGGTGCGCGGAGGATCGGAGTTGACTATTCCCGTCCAGGCTATGGTTATAATGTTGTCCGTGCCCTTTTCCGTGCTTCCGCAGCTGACCATTACGGCAGGCAGCGGCGCAAGCATGGAGGACGGCGCAAACGATCTTTTAGACATAACGTCTGCCTTTCGTTTCTTAATGCCGGATCAATGTGTCTTACGGTCTATGATTCCCGGGTCGTATTTGGAAAAACGTATCATCTGGGAGGACCAGATGCCGAAATACCCCGAAAGCAGATATGTTATCGCTGTCACAATCAGGAACAGCGTTCCGGCGCCGAAGCCGAACATCTCGAAGGCTATCATCAGAGCTGTTACCGGGCAGTTCGTAACTCCGCAGAATACCGCTGCCGCGCCCAGAGCGGAGCAGAGCGGCGAAGGCAGTCCGCAGACCTGCGCGAACAGATTCCCGAAAGCGGCTCCCGTAAACAGCGACGGTACTATCTCTCCGCCCTGAAAGCCCCCTCCTAAAGTAACGGCGGTAAGGACGATCTTTATCAGGAAAGCCGCCGGAAAGATCTTAAACCCCGGGTCCGAGATGCACTGTTCTATTACGGCTGCTCCGGAACCATTGTACATACGGGTGCCCAGAGCAAGCGTAGCCGCTATCACTACGGCCGCGGATACGACGGCGCGCATACAATCATTCTTTAAGTACTGTTTTTGCAGATGAGCCGTCTTGTGCATCACCCAGCAGAACAGAGCGCTTACCGCGGAGCAGCATACCGCCAGCAGTATGACAAGCAGTATGGTCCTGATGTCGAGCTCCGGGACCGCGGCCAGCGTCAGATCGGCCTCGGACAGGCCGAAAAGCTTCTCCGCCACAAAATGCGCAGTCAGAGCGGAGAACATGCAGGGAGCCAGAGCGGAATGGTACATCACTCCGACGGTGCTTATCTCCATCGACATTATGGTAGCCGCCAGAGGCGTTCCGAAAAGCGCGGAGAACGCCGCGGACATTCCGCACATTATCGTTCTTCTGCAATCTTCTTCTTTAAACCGAAGAAGATCTCCGAGCGTGCAGCCCAGGCTTCCGCCTATCTGGAGAGCCGCGCCCTCCCTGCCTGCGGAACCTCCGGTAAGATGCGTAAGGACGGTCCCTACGAAAATGTGCGGCGCCATCTTGTACGGAAGACGACAGCCATCCCTTACGCTTTCGATGACGAGGTTGGTACCGCGGACTTCCTTTATCTTAAGGAGCTTCTGCCATCCTACGATCGCAAGTCCGGCCGGGATCATGCAGAAAAGCAGCCAGGGGTATTCGGAGAAGGCTTTGCTTCCCAACCCTATCAGCTTCCCGAATATGCTCGCGGCGCAGCCGACGACCAGACCGCAGAATATGCCGAAAAAGATCCATTTAAGTATCGATACGGCAGTTTTTTTTATTTCAGAATAATCTTTCATTTACTGAAAGGACCCGTCCGAAAAGACGGAACGAACTACTTATCTTCCTTCTTCTTGCCGAGGTATATAGCTCCGTAGAGTATGCCTACGAAGACTCCGCCGCCTATGATGTTGCCGATGGTGACGGGAAGCAGGTTAGCTCCGAAGAATCCGCCGAGCGTAAGCGCAGAGGTGTTGACTCCTGCGGCGGCCGCAGCCTGTGCGTAAGCCGGGATGCCGTTGGCAAACAGTCCTGCGCTGATGTAATACATGTTAGCGACGCTGTGTTCGAAGCCGCAGAGGACGAACATCATGATCGGGAAGAATATTCCTACGATCTTTCCGGCCACATCCTTGGCCGCGAAGGAGATCCATACGGCTATGCATACCAGGAAATTGCACATGATGCCTTTAAGCAGAGCATCGCCGAAAGGCATGCTGCACTTAGCGACAGCGGTGGAAATGACCGATACCGCCATACCGTTGCCGAACAGGCTGAACTGATGTCCGAAAGCGCAGAAGGCAGCAACCAGGCATCCGCCGATAAGGTTTCCTATGTAAACGAACACCCAGTTCTTGAGCATTCCTCCTACCTTTATCTCCTTCTGGAGCAGAGGCAGGGTAAGCAGGCAGTTACCGGTAAACAGTTCGCTGCCGGCGAGCAGTACCATCGCAAGTCCGCCCGGGAACACGCAGGCTCCCACGAGCTTGGCAACGGACGCGGCGCTGATGGATACGGAAGCCGTGGTAGAGGCTACTCCGCCCACAGCAATGAAAGCGCCCGCTAGGATGCCCAGGAATATCATCTTCCATATGGGTGTGTTGACTTTTGCCTTTCCTGTCGCAATGTAGTTCTTTGCAACTTCAGCCGGTGAAAACAGGTTCATTTTTTTCCTCCTGAAAAGTTATAGAATATCCGATATCAGTCTGGAAACAGACTCTTTGATCTTTATCCACCTGGAGCGGCGCGCGTAGATCTCGGGCGTCAGTCTCCTGGAGTTCTTGATGTCTTCCTCGAACGCTTTGCGGAGCGTTATCGCCAGTTCCCTATCGTAGGCGAACACGTTGCACTCGAAGTTGAGCTCGAAGCTGCGTATGTCGAAGTTGGCGGATCCCACGCTGGCGGCCTCGTCGTCCACGACTATGGTCTTGGAGTGCAGGAATCCTTTTTCGTAGATGTAGGCCTTTACGCCGTAATCTATCAGAGTGCCCAGGTTCTGGTAGGTCACCCAGTATACGAACGGATGGTCCGGCATGGGCGGTACCATTATCTTAACGTCCAGGCCCGAAAGCGCCGCGGTCTTAAGCGCCTCGAATATGCTCTCGTCCGGCACCAGATAAGGCGACTGTATGCATATGCTCCGCTTGGCGGAATTGATCATCTTAAGGTAGCCGAACTTTATCTCTGTCTCTGCGCTCTCCGGACCGCTGGAAACGATCTGTACCGCGCAGTCCAGCGACGTATCTACCGGATAGTCCGCGGGGTTAAGCTCTATCTCCTGTCCGTTGGCGAAGTTCCAGTCCATTATGAACCTGGAATCGATGTCGAACACGCTGCCGCCGCGTATCCTCAGGTGGGTATCCCTCCAGCCTTTGAAACGCTTGCTGTCGCCCACATATTCCTTGGCCGCGTTCAGGCCTCCTATGTACGCGATCCCGTTGTCTATTACAAGCAGCTTGCGGTGGTTGCGGTAGTTCAGCTTAAGATCCAGCTTGAATATTCTGGCCGGGAAGAAGAACACTACCTGGCCGCCCTCTCGGCGAAGCTCCTCGAAATGCTTCCTGCGCATGCGCCTGCAGCCCATGGCATCCAGCAGAAGCCTTACCTTTACGCCTTCCCTGGCCTTTTCCGTTAGTATCTTAATGATCTCCAGACCTATGTAGTCCGGCTTCATTATGAAGAACTCCATGTTAATTGAAGCCTTTGCGGCGCGCAGATCCCCGTACATGCTGTCGAAGCATTCCTGCCCCGATGTAAACACCTTCACCTCGTTGTTCTGCGTAAGATAGGAACTTGCGTATTCCTGGTTGAACTTTATCAGCTGCCTCCAGGCCGCCGCCTGCGTGTTCACGAAATGGAATTTCCCCTCGTTGATGCTGCGTTTCTGGTCCAGCAGGAACGGGTTATCCCTGAAGTGCATGGAACTGGACAGACTGCTGAGCCTGTACCTTGCCAGCAGCTGCGAACCCATGATATACAGGACTATTCCTAAGCCCGGCAGCACGAAAAGGATCATGATCCAGGCGATGGTGGAAGACGGACGCTTCCTCTCCGCGAAGATTATGAAGATGCCCACAAATATGTTCAGTATGTAGATTACAGTCGTAAAGCTCATTGCCTTCTGTTTACCGTTAGGCCCCGGGGATCACCATCCTACGGTGGCTATGTGTATAACGAAGTTGTACACGGCGCTCCTGAGCGGTCCCAGGATGTGCGACGTGAATCCGACGTATATCAGTATCAGCAGTATGTACATGCCGTAGCGCCTTGCGTACCAGTAGAACTTGGTGTCATACAGTCCGAATATGCCGCAGACCACGCCGAACCCGTCCAGCGGAGGGATAGGCAGCAGGTTGAACAGCATGAGCGAAATGTTTATAACGACTATCCCCTGGAGTATGGTATAGATCACCATGCCCAGCGTCGACAGCAGGAAGGCCCTGGGCGTAAGCTGCACGTAGAACCTGTACACGAACGCGAAAACTATGGCCGCGATGAAGTTGTTGAACACTCCGGCCAGACCTATCAGGATCTGGTCGCGGCGCGGGTGCTTCATCTGGCGCGGGTCTATAAGCACAGGCTTGCCCCAGCCGAAGCCTACAAGGAACAGCATGAGCAGACCCACTATGTCTATGTGGGCCCTGGGGTCCAGAGAGACCCTCCCCATGTATTCGGCCGTCCTGTCTCCGCAGAGCTGGGCAGCCTTGGCGTGCCCGAACTCGTGTACGGAGATGGCTATGACTATTCCGGGGATAATATACAGTTTTTCTACAAGAAAGTTAAGTACGCTGTTCAAACGGGTGCTCCTACTTAAGCTTGGCGTTTACGGTCTCGAGCATCTTTCTGTTCTTCTCCAGAAGGTCCTCGAACTCCGCCAGTTTGGCGCGCTCTGCTTCTATTACGTTCGCGGGGGCCTTGGAAACGAAGCCCTGGTTGGCCAGTTTGCCCTTTGCCCTTGCTATCTCGGACTCCAGCTTCGCGGCTTCCTTCGTAAGCTTTTCCTTTTCCTTGGCGTAGTCCACCAGTTCGTCCATTGGAATGTAGATCTCCATGCCGGGTACGGCCGCGGACTTATTATCGCCGCGGACCTGATCTCTGTCGGACGTGATGATGAGCTGCTCTATGCCGCCGAGCGCCTCTATGTAAGGCGCGCCGGCTGTGGCGAGCTCCCGGTTCTCTCCTTCAGCTATTATGTACGCATGGAGCTTCTTCGAAGGCGCAGCCTCCGCCTCCGCGCGGATGTTTCTTATGGCCCTGATGACTGCCATGGCGCTTTCCATGAGCTTGACTTCTCCGGAGTAGTCGTTGTTCTCCGGTACCGGCCAGGTCTGGGTCATCAGGAATCCGGGAGCGCCCTCTTCCTTGGGAAGATAGCTGTAGATCTCCTCTGTAATGAACGGCATGTACGGGTGCAGCAGCTTCAGAAGATCCAGAAGCGCGCTTACCAGCATGTAGCGGACCGTAAGCTTGTCCTCTTCGTTTGCGCCGTTGAGTCTGGGCTTGGCCAGTTCTATGTACCAGTCGCAGTAGCTGCCCCAGATCAGGTCGTAGATCTTGGCGGCGGCCAGAGCGAACTCGAACTTCTCCATGTTGTCGGTTATCTCCGCAACGGCCGCGTCTATGGACGCCCTCAGCCACTTGTCTTCCGGCTTCAGGACCGCGGTCTTCGCGTCCGCCATGGGCCTGAAGTTTCCGTCCTCGTCCTGGAGGTTCATGATCACGAACCTGGACGCGTTCCAGAGCTTGTTGGCAAAGTTCCTGGCGGCTTCTATCTTCTCCGTCTGATAGCGTATGTCGGAGCCCGGAGCTATTCCGGAGAGCAGCATGAACCTAAGAGCGTCCGCGCCGTACTGGTCTATTACCTCCAGAGGATCTATGCCGTTGCCCAGGGACTTGCTCATCTTGCGTCCCTGCGCGTCGCGGACCAGACCGTGGATAAGCACGTGCGCAAACGGCGCCTTGCCCATGTCCTCTATTCCGCAGAATATCATCCTGGCTACCCAGAAGAAGATTATGTCGTAACCCGTAACAAGAACGCTGGTGGGGTAGAACTTCTTAAGGTCTTCGGTCTCTTTGGGCCAGCCGAGCGTAGAGAACGGCCAGAGGGCGGAGCTGAACCAGGTGTCCAGAACGTCCTCGTCCTGATGGAAGTGCTTTCCGCCGCACTTCGGGCAGACTTCCGGCATCTCCTTGGCCACTACCATCTCGCCGCAGTCGTCGCAGTAGTATGCGGGGATCCTGTGGCCCCACCACAGCTGACGGCTTATGCACCAGTCCTTTATGTCCTCCATCCAGTGGTAGTAGATCTTGTCGAAGCGCTCGGGAACAAACTGTGTCTCGCCCTTGCGGACCGCCTCTATGGCAGGCTCCGCGAGAGGCTTCATCTTAACGAACCACTGCTCGGAGATGCGGGGCTCCACAGCGCTGTGGCAGCGGTAGCACTCGCCGGTCGGGATTATGAGGTCCTCCGTCTTTACAAGGTAACCTGCTTTGTCCAGGTCCTCTACCCACGCCTTGCGGCACTCGTAGCGGTCCATGCCCTCGTACTTTCCGCAGATCGGAAGCATGCGGGCCTTCTCGTCCATGCACTCTATCATGGACAGACCGTGGCGCTGTCCTACCTCGAAGTCGTTGGGGTCGCAGGTAGGCGTTATCTTTACGGCGCCTGTGCCTTTTTCCGGGTCCGGATAGGGGTCCGCTATGACGGGTATCTCCCTGTTGAATATGGGGAGCAGGACCGTCTTTCCTACCAGGTCCTTGTAGCGCTCGTCCTCCGGGTTTACGGCTATGGCTACATCCGCGAACATGGTCTCCGGCCTTGAAGTTGCAACGGTTATGCCTTCGGAACCGTCGGCTCCGGGATAGCGGAAGTACCAGTACTTGCCCTGCTTATCCTCGTGCTCTACTTCTATGTCGGAAAGAGCGGAACCGCAGACCGGACACCAGTTTATGAGCCTGCTGCCCTTGTAGATGAGGCCTTTGTTGTAGAGGCGCAGGAAGTGCTCCTTTACCGCCTCGTTGCAGCCCTCGTCCATGGTAAAGCGCTCGCGGCTCCAGTCGCAGGACGTGCCCATCTTGCGCTGCTGCGTGGTGATGCGGTTGCCGTATTCGTTCTTCCAGGCCCAGGCTCTCTTAAGGAATTCCTCGCGGCCGAGCTCTTCCTTGGTCTTGCCCTCTTCCTTCTTTATCTTTTCGACTACCTTTACTTCGGTGGCTATGCTTGCGTGGTCCGTGCCCGGAAGCCACAGGGTGCTGTATCCCTGCATTCTCTTAAAGCGGATCAGGACGTCCTGGAGCGACGCGTCCATGGCGTGTCCCATGTGCAGCTGCCCGGTGATGTTGGGCGGCGGCATCACGATAGTGAACGGCTTCTTGTCCGGATCCATGTCCGGAGCGAACTTGCCGGACTCTTCCCACTCCTTGTATATGCGATCCTCGAACGATTTGGGATCGTAAGTCTTTGCCAGATTCTTTTCCATGATCTTTACCTGTAATTATCCTTTATGCCTTCCCGTCTGCCGCCTTTTCCGGCGGCCGGAAACCGGTCACATCTGTATGTATTTTCTCGCAAGCTCAGTGTCGGCCGGTACGGGGTAGTAGACACCCTTTCTGTACGCGTAGGCCTCGCTGCCCTTGCCTATTATCATTACCACCGTCTTGGGCTTCGCTTCGAGTATGGCCCTCTTGGCGGCCTCCTGCCTGTTGGGGCAGATGCAGCCTTTTCCGCCGAACTTCACGAGGTTGCCGTACGCCTCGTTGCATATCTCCAGCAGATCCTCGTTGGCCGGGTCTTCCTCCGTTACCCAGGTGAAGTCCGCCAGTTCCGCGGTCACCTTGGGGATGTCCACCCTGCGCTGTATGCCCTTGCCGCCGGGGAAGCCTACGACTACCTCCAGCCTGTAGCCGGGGTACTCCGCCCTTGCGGACTCCAGCAGCTTTCTGCAGCTGATCTCGTTGTGAGCGTAGTCCGCTATGGCTATTACGTCGCGCTCCTTGTTCTCGTAGAACTCCATGCGGCCTTCCACCAGGATGCCCCTGAGTCCTTCCACGACGTCCTCTTCGGAAGCGCCCAGATCCATGGCCACGGCCGCGGCCTCGGAAGCGTTCTCCGCGTTGAAGAGTCCGGGCATGGAGAGCCTTATTCCCTTAACGACACGCTTTACTGCCGGAGCGTCGCCCTCCTTGGCGTAGGGGGCGGGGATCCCGTCGTAGATGACGGCGTCGAAGCACACTTCTCCGCCTTCCTTGCGAAGGTTCTCCTCCGTGCAGCAGTAGATCTTCCTGCACTGCCTTGCGGCGTCTATTACCTCAGCAATCCGCCTGTTGCTGAGGTTAACTACAGCCACGTCGGATCGGTCGAAGAGCATCAGTTTGGAGCGGAAATAGTCCTCCACGTCCGGATGCTCGGTGCTGCCTATGTGATCCTGCCCGAAGCTTACGAACACTCCGTGGCTGAACTTGTAA
>JAEEGL013044860.1_pt1 | contig 17244 bp, 17 predicted proteins | sample 9134231 | NCBI WGS metagenome assembly JAEEGL01 (sample SAMN16246548, study PRJNA631951) | gut metagenome | biome: gut microbiome; feature: rumen; material: fiber-attached | host: Bos | place: Iran: Karaj | collected 2018-10
ATCTTAAAGAAAACTAAAACAAGTAATCTAAGAGATGCATTCTTTGCCTTAATCGGAGGTGAGAAGAATGAATAAAGTACTTATTACATGTAAAAAAGAATTTAGAGCAATATTCAGAGATAAGAAGTTTGTAAGTATTATTTTCTTATTACCATTAATTATTCCATTATTCATAATTGGTATGGGATTCCTTTATGAAAATATGGATTCTACTGATGGATATAAAATCGGTGTTAACTATACATTAAGTGATGCTGAAAAAGAAATATTTAAAACAATCTCGGAAAATACTGAATTTGTAGAAAAAAATAATGATGAATTAAAGAATCTTTATGATGAAGGAGAAATTGATGCATATATCTTAAGAGATGAATCATACGAATTATATGTAGATACATCTTCGACTAAAGGAATGACTATCTCAGGTTTAATCGGAGGATACTTTGATGCATTAAATAAAGAATATGCAAAAGGATTCCTAACTGAAAAAGGATATGATCCAGAAAAAGTTCTTAATGTTATTCATTATGAATTAAAAGATCAAGCTAAGGAAGGAACTTCATTCTTTACTAATTTCTTAATATCATTTGCACTTGTATACTTAGTAATGATTATTACAGTAACAGCAATGAATACTTCAACAGATATTATCGCTGGTGAAAAAGAAAGAGGAACATTTGAAACATTACTTACATTCCCAATTACTTCAAATGAAATAATCGGTGGTAAATTAATGGCAATCGTAGTTTCTTGTATTATTTCTTCATTCATAGGAATATCTACTTCAATACCAGCATTTGCAATTGTTAAAAATAATACTGAAATGTTTAAAACAATGCATCTAAATACTAGTGTTGTTAATATCTTACTTGCTTTAGTAGTAGTTGTATTAGTATCTTGCATGGTAGGTGTTATAAGCATCTTCTTATGTGGTAAAGCTAAAACATTTAAAGAAGCGCAAAGTAAAGTTTCAGCACTTTCATTCATTTCAATGGTACCTATGTTTACTTCTATTATGGAAGTTTCATCTAGTGTTCTATACATGATTCCAATAGCAAACGCAGGTGTCATTCTTAATGATTTATTCATAGGTGAAATAAATATGAATAATATGTTATTATTTGTTATTTCATCTATCGTAGTAACAGTAGTAGTTACAATTTATGTAAGTCGTCAATATAAAGATGAAAAAGCATTATTCTAGGAAGTAGTATTACTTCCTTTCTTTATGTTATAATTTTTATGGTGAATATCATGAATAAGGAAATTTTAAGAACAATCAAATTTACATTATTTTCAATTTCAGCAGGAGTAATAGAGTTATCTACATTTGCACTTCTATATCACTTGCTTAAACTTCCATATTGGCCATGCTATTTGGCAGGTTTATCATTTTCAGTAATATGGAATTTTACTCTAAATAGAGAATATACTTTTAAGAGCGCTAATAATATACCTAAAGCAATGACTCAAGTGTTTTTCTTTTATTTAGTGTTTACTCCAGTTAGTACAATCTTAGGAAACTTCCTAGAAGGCAATAACTGGAATGGAGATTTAGTTACTATACTTTTAATGGTAATTAATTTTGTTACAGAATACCTTTATGATCGATTCTATGTATTTAGAGATTCTATAGATACTAAAAAATAAGCTTATGTTATTTACATAAGTTTTTATTTGTTTAATAATTATATTAGGAGAGTATTTATGAGTAAAAAGATTTCAGAAAATAAAACCTTTAAGGAAGCAATGAGAACTGTAGTTTTTTGTTTTGTTATGGTTGTACTTATCTTTGGAGTTGCTGCGATTACAAAGTTAAAAGAATCAAGTAGTGACACTTCAAGTGATACAATTATTACTACAGCTACAACTTCATTCATAGATAATATTATTCCTACGACTAAAACTAAAACTGATATCTTAGAGGAAATAAGTAAGATATTTACTTTATATAATCCTCCACAAGAGGAGACAATAACTAAGTATACTTTTAATAGATATATGAAAGATTTCTCTTATGAATATAATGAACTAACGAGAGCATACTCATATGATAATTTATATATTATTAAGTATGATGATTTAAGTGGAATAATAAAGTTATTTATATTTAATAAGAAAGAATACACTCATATTAAAACACTTAAAACAGTTAAACCAATCTCTGAAAATTATACAAATGTATTTATTATTGAAAGTGATAGATTATTTTTTCTTAATATAGATACATCTAGAGATGATGATAACTGCTTAGTATTTAAGAAGGGTACTATAGATTACTTCGATATCCTAGATCATGAAGTAACTACTTATAAAGAAATTGAATTTAATGATTCTCAAAAAATAACATGTTAATTAACACATTAACATGTTTTTCTTTTCTTAAAAAGAAAACATGCTATAATTACTCAAAGAAAGGTGATTATATGAATATAAGTATTATTAAAAATGAACTAATTGAACAAAGAAATTCTAAAGATAAAGGTAATATTTATCATTTTACTCAAGTTAATTTTGCTTATAATTCAAATAAAATCGAAGGTAGTAAATTAAGTGAAGAAGCTACTAAAGAAATATTTGAAGATAATTCATATACACCTAAGGACGATGATGAGATAGAAACAAAGAATCATTTTAAATTGTTTGATTATATGATTGATAACATTGATGAAGAATTAACTAAAGAAATGATAATTAAAATGAATGTTTTATTAAAGAATGATACAAGTGATTCTTTAGATCCTAAATATAATGTTGGTGGATTTAAAACAACCCCAAATATCATAGGACTTGTAAATGTAATTGATACATCTTCACCCGAGGATGTAGAAAAAGACTTAGATAATTTATTAGATTGGTATAAAAATTTAAAAATAATTACACTTGAGGATATAATTGAATTTCATGTAAGATTTGAAACCATCCATCCTTTTAGTGATGGTAATGGTCGTGTAGGAAGAATGATCATGTTTAAAGAGTGTTTAAAAAATAATATAATGCCATTTATTATTCTTGATTATCATAAAGATTTTTATATGAGAGGCTTAAAAGAATACAAGAAAGACTCACTATTTTTAATAGATACCATTAAAACTGAACAAGATATTTTTGAAAAAGTGTGTGAAGATTTATTAGAATTTGATTTATAGAATAAAACCATTAGAAAACTAATGGTTTTTATTATTTTTATGATAAAATATATATTGTGATTAAAATGGAATATATAAAAGGAAAATATAAATCATCTATTTTTGAAAGTTCATCAAGTGGTTATACAGTTGGTCTTTTTAGAGTGTCTGAAGTAAGTAGTAATCTTAAAGATTCTATCGCAGTTCCATCCACGATTTCATTCACTGGATACTTCACAGGATTAAATAGTGATGATAACTATATATTCCATGGAGACTATATAAAACATGAAAGATATGGTTATCAGTTTAAAGTAGAGTCATACGAAAGAATAGAACCAACTGGTGAAGATCAAGTAATAGACTTCCTAACTTCATCCTTTGTTAAAGGATGTGGAAAGAAAACTGCAGAAAAGATAGTCAAAGGACTTGGAGAAAAAGCACTTGATTTAATCAAAGAAGATAAGAATAATTTAATAAAACTTGGTATTAGTGAAAAGACTTCAACTACGATATATAATTCATTAATTGATTACTATGGTCAAGATGAACTTATTATGTATCTTAAAGGGTTAGGATTCTCGGTAAAAGAAGTGACTAAACTAATATCTACTTATGGTAAAAAAATTAAGGATGTACTTACAAATGACTTATATAGTTTGGTAGACATAATTGATTTTAAAAAGTTAGATGAAGTATATTTCCATCTATTCGAAGATAATAATGACATGAGAATCTTAGGATGTTTTATAGAAACTTTAAAAAGATTATCGTTTGAAAATGGAGATACTTATTCAACTAAAGATGAAATATATGATTATATGTTAAATGTATTTAACATTGATCTTTATGATAGATTTGATTTCTATGAAAGAATACTTAAAAATAACTATAAGATTAAAGTAAAAGATGATAGATACTATTTATTTGAGATGTATAATGATGAAAAATATATCGCAGATAATTTATATCGAAGAGCAAACTTTGATAAAGAGTTAATTAAGAATATAGATAATAAAATACTATTAATAGAAAATGATTATTCTATTAAATATAATGATGAACAAAAAAATGCAATCAAAGAAGCTCTTGAAAACCAAGTAACAATAATTACTGGTGGTCCAGGAACTGGAAAGACTACTATTATTAATGGTATTTTAAAACTATATCAAAGTATTAATGGTGTACCTAATCATAAATTAAATGATCATATTCAACTTCTTGCTCCAACTGGTAGAGCATCTAAAAGAATGAGTGAAACAACATGGTTCCCAGCATCCACAATTCACAGATACTTAAAGTGGAATAGGGATACTGGTGATTTTCAAGTTAATGAATATAATAAAACTAAACATGATTTAATAATCATTGATGAATTATCTATGATAGATACTAATCTATTTGCATCTCTTTTAAGAGGAATAAATGATTACTCAAAACTAGTTTTAGTAGGAGACTCAAATCAACTTCCTTCCGTAGGGGCAGGTAATATCCTTAAAGATTTAATAGATAGTGATTCAATTCCTCACATTGATTTAAAGAACATCTATAGACAAAGTAGTAATTCATTTATACCAACACTTGCAAGTGAAATAAAAAATCAATATATTGAATCAGACTTAAGTCTAAAAAGAGATGATTATAACTTCTTATCATGTGATAGATCTCAAATAAAGAATATGATTAAAAGTATTATGAATACTGCTAAATCTAAAGGATTAGATGAAACTGATATGCAAGTGCTTATTCCTATGTATAAGGGAGAAAATGGTATAGATAATATTAATATATTATTACAAGATATCTTTAATCCTGAATCTTCTTCTAAAAAAGAAATTACTATAGGTACAACCATATTTAGAGAAAAAGATAAGATTATTAATTTAGTTAATAATGTAGAAAATAATATATTTAATGGTGATATTGGTTATATTACTAAAATAAATCCTAAAAAAAGTGATGAAATCATGGAAGTAGACTTCTATGGAAATAAAGTTACTTTTAAGAGAGAAGAGTTAAGTTCTAATATAATTAAACATGCTTATGCTATGTCTATACATAAATCTCAAGGTAGTGAGTTTAATCATGTAATTATGTTAGTATCTAGAGAATACTCAAGAATGCTTTATAACAAACTTATTTATACAGGTGTATCTAGAGCAAAGAAGAGTTTACTTCTTATCGGAGATGAAATGGCTTTTGTAGCAGGTGTTAATAATTCATACTCGGAAACTAGAAAGACTTCACTAAAAGATTTATTATTAGAACATATAAAATAAAAGCAAGTTCATTTGAACTTGCTTATTTTAATTCTCTATAAATTCTTTTATTAAAGTTATGTGATTCTTGATCATACTCAAATAGAGTATCAGTACTAATCATAAAGAATTTATCTACCAAAACATTTAAGGTGTTATCTGTAGGATCATCCCAAGTAACATCTATATGATAATATTCGTTATCGATTTTTATTACATTCCATACATGAGTTTCACTTGCTACTTTAAAGTTTTCAATATTTAACTTATCAAGTAGTAATGCATAAGTATCAGCATATCCTGAACATATAGCTAGTTTATTTTTAAATAATCCATAAGCTGTATTTGATGGTAGATTACCTTTACCATAAACAGCAAGTTCTTCTTCATAAGTAGAATCATATTCACTATATTGTGTTAAATAATCATGTAATGCTTTTAACTTATCAGTTGTAGTCATTTCTTCAGTAATAGTAGTAGCTATTATTTCATTTAAGAATACTTCTAGTTCTCTAATCATATCATCATCGTAAAGATAACTGAAATCAATATTAACTTTACCAGAAGTATCATAATAAATAGATATATTAGAATAATTATTAAATGGATTAACAAGATTTCCTATGATAGTTAATTCTTCGCTATTATTTTTACTAGTAATTGTACTTACATCATTAATACATTCTTTATATTCCATAGGACAATAGAAAGTAACACTTGAGTATCTTTTATCTAGGGAAGTATAAATGATATTTAATATATCTTTATATTCATGTGGAGTTAAATCATTAGTAATAGAAACATATTCAAAACTTTGATTCTTAGAATACATACTATTAGTTTCTGTATATTCAGGTTGTCTAATAGTATTAATTACATAATAGATCCCACTTAATATTTCTTCTTGAAATACATATATAAGTACTGTTATTAGAACGCTTAGTAGGATAGCAATTAACTTTTTCATAGTATCACCAACTTAACTATAACAAATAAAAGGCAATAAAAAAAGAAATGTTTACTACTTAGACATTTCTTTAACTTTTTTATTTAATCTTGATTTTTCTCTAGCACAAGTATTTTTCTTAACAATACCTTTTGAACAAGCTTTATCAATATCAGGAACAAATTTCTTTAATTCAGCTTGAGCAAGATCTTTGTCGCCTTTAACAACTGCAGCTTCAATTCTTTTTATATCGTTTTTGATTTTAGATCTGATAGCATGATTAGCAACAGCTCTCTTAGCATCAGTCTTAATAGATTTTTTAGCGCTTTTAATATTAGCCATTAGTCCGATTCGCTCCTTCCTTAAATACATATAAGATTTTACCAAATAAAAGTCTAAAAATCAAATAATTTTTATTAATTTATTAAAATACTTAGATTTTATAGTTTAAATAGTACTAATATGGTAAAATTATATTGATTCGGAGGAAGATTATGTTAGAAAAAATAGTTCCTGATAAGTACTTTAAAAGTATATATAATATTAAATATAAATTACTTAAAGAAGCAGGCATTAAATGTTTAATTTTTAATATAAATAATACTTTAGTAGCAGATTCAATAAAGAAACCTACGAATAAAGTAAAAGATCTTTTTGAAGATTTAAAAAATATGGGATTTAGAATACTTCTAGTAAGTAATGAATCAAAAAGAAAAGTAACACCATTCAAAGAACTTTTATGTGTAGATTCAGCTTACTTATCTATGAAGCCGTTAAAATTTAAATATAAAAAGATACTAAAACTATATAATTTAGAATCTCATGAAGTAGCATGCATAGGATCATCAATTATATTTGATATCTTAGGTGCTAATAGAATGGATTTTACTTCAATATATGTTAATCCAATTAGTGAAGATACTAATGCATTATCTAAATTAAGTAGAAAGTTTGAAAATCATTTTATAAAGAAATTAACTAAAAAAGGATTATTTAGAAAGGGAAGATATTATGAGTAGAATATGTTATGGCTGTGGTGCTACATTACAATCTGAAAATAAAGAAGAAGTAGGATATATTCCTGCTCATAAGAGTGATTCCTCTTATTGTATGCGTTGTTTTAGAATGATGCATTATGGAGAATCTAATAAAGGTTATGAACCTAAAACTAGAGATCAAATAATCAAAAGAGTTAATGGAGATAAGAAGTTTGTTATCTTCCTTGTTGATTTCTTAAATATTAATACTGAAGTAATTAATATATATAATTCAATTAAAAGAGATAAACTATTAGTTATTAATAAGTGTGAACTTATACCTGATGAAGTTTATAAAAGAAAACTTATTGATTATGTTAGGGAAGAATATAATGTTGATGGTGATATAAAGATTAAGGGTGGTACTAAGAACCATGGAGTTAATAGTATCTACAGATACTTAAGAGAAAGAGGCATTGAAGAAACTTATATCTTAGGTTTATCTAACTCAGGTAAATCAACATTTATTAATGATTTAATTAAAGTAAATAAATCTAAAGTAAAACCTATTAATACTAATTCAAAAGCTAATACTACATTAGATTTTATTAAAGTTAAAATTAATGAAGATCTTACTATCATAGATTCACCAGGTTTTGTTTTAGAAAATAATGCAGATAGTGATGCTTATGATCAATATATAAAAGCTTTAACTTTTAATATGAAAGCTGGAGAAACTATTTCACTAATAAATGGTAAATACTATTTTATGTTCTCAGAAGATACTCCAATTAATATATTTATTAATGGTAAAGGAAAACATAAAAAGTATTATAAAGAAATAGAATTAAAGAATAATCTAAATCTAGAAAGAGATAATATGGATATTATGATTCTAGGAGTAGGTTTCTTAAGAGTTAAGAATAAAGGGATTGTTAAAACAAATGTTGATACTAAATATATAGAAATTAGAAATTCAATGTTTGGTGGTCCTCATGAGTAAAATACATGTAATGAGTGAATCTCTTGCTAATAAGATTGCAGCAGGAGAAGTAATAGAAAGAATAGCAAGTGTAGTAAAAGAACTTGTAGAAAATTCAATAGATGCAAATTCTAAAGTAATCTCAGTTGATTTGGTAGACTGTGGCTTAAAAGAGATAAAAGTTACTGATGATGGTAATGGTATGGATAAAGAAGATGCATTATTATCTTTTCAAAGACATGCAACTTCTAAGATTAAAAAAGAAGATGATTTATTCTTTATCCAAACTTTAGGATTCCGTGGTGAAGCATTAGCTTCCATTGCATCAGTTTCAAAAGTAGATTTAAAAACTAGCCAAGGTAGCGTTGGTACTCACATAGTAATCGAAGGTGGAAAGTTAATTACAAACGAAGAAAGTGATGCCAAGAAAGGTACAACAATGAGTGTTAAAGACCTTTTCTTTAATACCCCAGCTAGACTTAAATATTTAAAAAGTAATACTACTGAACTCGCAGGAGTTACATCTTTCATAGAAAGACTATCATTATCACATCCTGAGATTAGTTTTACTTTAACTAATAATGACAAGAAAATAGTATTTACTAGTGGTTCAAATGATTTACTTAAAACAATTCATGAATTATTTGGATATACAGTTTCATCTAATATGATTGAAGTAAGTGTTTCAAGTGATGACTATGATATCAGAGGATATATTTGTAAACCAGTAGTACTAAAAAGTAATAGAAATTATATGTTAACTTTTGTTAATGATAGAATGGTTAAAAATATAGATATTAATTCAGCAATTAATGATGGATATAGAGATTTTAAACCAGATATTAAATATCCAGTAGTTGTATTAAAAATAGATACTGATCCAACACTCGTAGATGTTAATATTCATCCATCAAAAGCAGATATTAAAATATCTAAGATTGAAGAGTTAAAGAAATTAATTCAAGATATGATTAATACTTCTTTAAGAAAAACATTATTAATTAACGATATGAAAGTTAATACTAATGTATCAGCTCCATCAATCATAGAAACAAGTAAGAATTGTTTAATGAAAACTCAAGATGAACTTATAAAATCTGAAGAACAACTTACATTTGATTACACTAAGATGACTGTTGATGAAGAATCAGCACATGGATTTAGTGAAGTACAAATTCAAGTTGAAAGTCAAAGTGAAGATAAAAAGATTAATGAAGATATTAAAAAGCTAGAACTTCATCCAGTTGGAATTATAATGCAAACTTTCATCGTAGCTGAAAATGAAGATGGTTTATATTTAATTGATCAACATGCAGCCCATGAAAGAATTAATTATGAAAAAGTACAAAAACAAATGAAGGATAGTGCTTCATATAAGATGAAGATGTTAGTTCCTTTAACATTAGAGTTTTCACCATCTGATTACCTAAAAGTGGAAGAACACAAGAACACTTTAGAGGATTTAGGAATAGAATACGAAAACTTTGGTGTAAACACTATCATAGTTAAAACTCATCCAACTTGTTTAAGGGAAGGCATGGAAGAAGTTCTAATAAAACAAATCTTTGATATGTTAATCGAAGATGCTGTTAAGTTTGATAAAATGAAATTCTTAAAGCGCGTTGCCCAAACAACTGCTTGTAAAATGAGTATTAGAGCTCATGAAGTTATTTCTTTAGATCAAGCAAGGGAACTATTAAAACAACTATTTGAGTGTGAAAATCCATATAATTGTGCTCATGGTAGACCTACGATTATACATTATTCAGAGTATGAACTTGACAGAATGTTTAGAAGAATTATGAATTAGACTATTTTAAATAGTCTTTTTTTATTATAATTTAACTAGGTGAATAGTATGAGTGAGAAAAAAGGTTTTACGTTAGTTGAATTACTTGCAGTAATAGTAATTTTAGCAATTATAATGATAATTGCAATTCCTGCGGTGCTTTCTACAATGGAACAAGCTAGGAGAGAAACGTTTAAGGAATTTATTGATAAGGTAGCAATTACTACCCAAAAGAAGTACGCTTCTCAAGAATTAATGGGAGAAAATGTCGGTGGTAATATAGTTTATGATATTACTAAAGATTTAAATATGTCTTCGACTGGAGATTTTAAAGGATATTCTTTAATAACAACTGAAAAAGATATTTACATAACTCTTTATAGTAGGGATTTCGCAGTCACAGGACTTAAATATGGAAGTATAAAAGATTCAAATATATTGAATGTGGATGCAACTCCAAGTGAAGATTTAACTATAGATTATTTGGTTAAAAGTACGGGTGATCCAAAGTATTCATACTATGATAATGGTGTCTTAAGATCAGGTGAAGTAACTCTAACTAAAGCTATTTTAAAATCAGGTGTACATATTAATAGCCAAATGAAAAAACTTGCGGGTAACCCATCTGCAGCTTCAGATACTACTGATACAACTATTAAACACTTTGTTTATACAAGAAATTTGAGTAAAGCTCCTGATACTAAAGTTAATGTTGCGTCAGATAATAGTGAAGAACCTGTTTATATTTGGTGGGATGAAGGTACAAAAACTATTTATATGGGATGTAAAAATAATCAAGTATATTTAAGCAAATCAGCTGGTTTTCAATTTAATAAATTAAAGGCAGTGGAAGATATTGATGTTAGTCATTTTATATCTGATGAAGTGGAATCTTTTTATAGATATTTTGGAGAATGTGAATCTCTACAAAGTATAGATGTTACTCATTTTAAGACATCAAAGTCAACAAACTTCAGAGCTATGTTCCAACATTTATATAAAGTAACAAGCTTAGATGTAAGTAATTTTGATACATCTAATGCAACAGATATGGGGTATATGTTTAATGGAGTACCTGTTACTACATTGAATTTATCAAAGTTTAATACTTCTAAAGTAACAGATATGGAACATATGTTATCTTATACTAAAGTAAAAGAATATCATTTAGAATCATTTGATACAGGAAACTTAAGAAAAATGGATGGAATGTTCTCTTATGTTCAAAACTTAGAAAAGATATATGTATCTAATAAATTTGTAATAACAAGTGCAACAAGTGTTAATGCTGTATTTCTTGGATGTACAAAGTTACAAAATTATGATGCAAATCAAGTAAAGAAAGAAGATTATACTAGATATGTAACTGTTGTTTAAATTTAATTAGACTGTAGGTAAAACTACAGTCTTTTTTATTTGACGTAAATATGTAAAAATGTGGCTTAAACTATTGATTTCACCTAGGTGTAATAGTATATTATAATCATACAGTGGTAGACAGTGGTAGAAAGTGGGGAACTATCATGCTAATGGGTGAACATCATCATAACATTGATGACAAAAATCGTTTAGTTATACCAAGTAAGTATAGGGCTACTCTTGGTAAAGAATTCGTTATAACTCGTGGTTTAGAGAAATGTTTATTTATTTACCCTAAAGAAGCTTGGGAAAAGATAGTAAATAAACTTACTACTTTACCATTTACTCAAAAGGATGCTAGAAACTTCACACGTTTCTTCATGTCTGGCGCTGATATCTGCTCACTTGATTCGCAAGGTCGAGTTAGCATTTCCTCCCCATTGATCGAATACGCCGATATAACTAAAGAAACAGTTATTATCGGCTCAATCGATCACCTTGAAATATGGTCTGAAGATTCTTGGAATAAGTTCTTTAATGACAATTTAGAAAACTTCTCTGATATAGCAGAAAACTTATTTAAAGCAGGTGAATAAATGCATTATAGTGTACTTTTAAAAGAATCTATCGATGGTTTAAATATTAAACCAGACGGTGTATATGTTGATTGTACTTTAGGATATGGAGGACATTCATCAGAGATCTTAAAACAAATTCCCCAAGGCTTTTTATACAGTTTTGATCAAGATGAAGAGGCAATTAAATATAGTACTGAAAGATTATCAAAGATAGGTAATAATTTTAAAATTATATATTCAAACTTTTCTAACTTGAAAGAAAAATTAGAAGAGGAGGGTGTATCAAAAGTAGATGGAATAGTATTTGATTTAGGATTCTCTTCCCCACAAGTAGATGATGAATCAAGAGGTTTTTCCTTCATGAAAGATGCTCCTTTAGATATGAGAATGGATTTGAATCAAGAATTCAATGCATCAAATGTCGTTAACGAATATAGTGAATCAAATTTAAGATTAATATTTTTTAAATATGGAGAAGAAAAGTTCTCAGGTGTTATTGCTAAGAACATAGTTAAAAAAAGACCAATAAAGACTACAATGGAACTTGTAAAAGTAATCGAAGAAAGTGTTCCATACAAGTACTTTAGAGATCATCATCCAGAAAGAAAAATATTTCAAGCAATAAGAATTGAAGTAAATCATGAACTTGATGTACTTGAAAGTGTACTTCCAGATGCAATTGATTTACTAAATCCAAAAGGAAGATTAAGTGTTATTACTTTCCATTCCTTAGAAGATAGAATAGTAAAACAAACATTTAAGAAATATAGTGAGGTTAATGAATTATTCTCAGGATTAAGAGAATCTGATATTCCTGAAGAATATAAACCAAAGCTGGTGTTAATAAATCGTAAACCAATTCTTCCATCTGAAGAAGAATTGAGGGATAATAGAAGAAGCATGAGTGCTAAACTTCGAATTGTAGAAAGGGTGTGAGAAAATGAAAAAGACTACAGGTCCAGTAATTAAACTTTACAAAAGTGAAAAAGTATTACTAACACTAGTATTGTTATTCTTTATTTCATCTTTAGTCGTTACAGTATTTTCTAACGCAAAACTTTCTTCATCTAACATCGAAGTAGAAAGAATGAAATCAAAGATTGAAAAACAAGAAAATGTTAATCTATCACTTTCAATGCAAGTAGATGAGTTAGCAAGTCTTTCAAATATACAATCAGTTGCGGAAAGTTATGGATTAAGTTATAATAATGATAATATAATCGTAATAAAATAGAAGGTGACTACATGAAATTAAAGGACAATAGAATAAGATTAAATGGTTTTCTTATCTTATTTGTTGTTCTTTTTTTTGGTGCTGTTTTTTTGAAACTTACTTATGTAGGTGTTTCTACAACGGTTGAAGGAACTAATCTTAAAGAGTTAGAAGCATCTCGTTCTACAGTTACTAAAACTATTAGAGCAGATAGAGGAAACATTTATGATAATGCAGGTAATCTTCTTGCTCAAAATATGAATTCTTATACAGTAATAGCTTTTCTTTCTAAGACAAGAACTACAGATGATAGATATCCTAAACATGTTGTAGATAAAGAACATACAGCAAGAGAACTTGCTAATATATTGGAACCACTTAATGCCACAATGACATATGAATATATCTTAGGACTTTTAAATCAAGATTTATATCAAGTAGAGCTTGGACCAGGTGGTAGAAATATCTCAGAATATGTTAAAGAAAAAATAGAAAAGCTAACACTTCCAGGAATATCATTTACTAAAACTACTAAAAGATATTATCAAAATGGAGATTTTGCATCTTACATAGTAGGTTATGCTAAGAAGTATGAGGATGAGAAAACTGGTGAAAGTGATACAGTTGGTGAGTTAGGAATCGAAGGATATTGTGATCAATTTTTAAGAGGTAAAGATGGTACTATTACATATTCTAAAGATGCATATGGATATCAAATGGCTAATAGTGTTACTTATGAAAATCCAGCTGAAGATGGTTACGATGTATATTTAACTTTAGATAAACAAATACAAATATTTATAGATAATGCAGTTAATATGATTAATCAAAAAGGAGCAGAATGGGTAACTCTTACAGTCGCAGATGCTAAAACTGGAGCAATCGTAGGATCTTCTTCAAATCCTTCGTTTAATCCAAATAAACTTAATATTACAAATTATAATAATCCATTAATTTCATATACTTATGAACCAGGTTCAACTATGAAGATATTCTCATTCATGTCTGCAATCGAAGAAGGTAAGTATGATGGATCTGCAAATTATAATTCAGGTACTATAACAGTCGGAGATTATACAATCAAAGACTGGAATAGATATGGATGGGGAACTATTACATATGATGTAGGATTTACTTACTCATCTAATACTGCTGCTGTTAAACTTGCTCAATCAATTGGTAAAGATAAACTTATTGATTATTATAAAAAGTTAGGATTTGGTACTGAAACTGGTATTGAATTAGCTAATGAATATGCAGGTTCCTTAAAGAACTTAACTGGATCTACATCAGAAGTAGAACTTGCAACTTCATCATTTGGTCAAGGTGTCGTAGTTACTCCAATTCAAATGATTCAAGCATTAACTAGTATTACTAATGACGGTGTAACTTTAAAACCATATATTATTGAAAAAGTAGTTAATCCAAATAATGATAAAGTAGTATATCAAGCAAAAAGAAAAGAGTTGAATAAAGTATATTCAACTAAGACAGTAGAAAAAATAAAAGAGTTAATGGATTTAACTGTTAATGGTACAGATTCGGCAAGAACTGGTAAATCTTACAGTAGTGATTCAGTAAGAATTATTGGTAAGACTGGTACTGCTAACTATACAGATAAATATGGAAAATATTTAACTGGAACATATCAAAATATTAAATCATTCGCAGGTGTTTTCCCTAAAGAAAATCCTGAATACATTATTTATCTTGCAGTTAAGGATTTCATGGGTGGAACTAGTGATCTAGGTTATGCTGTAAAACAAGCAGTTGAAAGTATTTCTAAATATAAAAATATTGATGATAGAGAATCAGATGCTGATTCTACTAAGATTGTAACAGTTCAAAATTATACTAATAAAGATACAGCTTTAGTTATAGAAAATTTAAAAGCTAATAAATTAAACCCAATTGTTATCGGAGATGGAACTAAGATTGTTAGTCAATATCCTAAGAATAAAACAACTATAAGCGCAGGTTCTAAAGTATTCTTAATTACTAATGGATTTAATTATACTATGCCTGATGTCATAGGTTGGAGTAGTACAGAATTTATTGATTTTTGTAATCTCATAGGTGTAGAATATAATTTAAATGGATATGGATATATTAATGCTGTTTCTATACCAAAAGGTACTAAGATAGATGTAGCTGTACCAATCGAAGCAACCGCAGCATCTATTGAGCCAGCAAGCTTAGTTACAAACAGGGAGGTAAAAAATGAAAAAGAAGAGTAAGAAAAAGAATAAATTAACTAATATTTTAGAAAAAATTAAAAATTCAAAAGTAGCTACTTTATTAAATGATCCAAAACCAATAATCGTAGTACTTATGATTATATGTGTATTATTTATAATTGCTTTTTCAAATTATAAAAGTAAATATAAAGTATATGATGGAAGTGTAGAAACTGATTCGATTTCTATCAGAGCAGTTCATGTATATATACATCCAAAAATGAATGTATTCTTCTCAAGCGGAGCTACTTATACAGGTGAAGAAAAGAAAGTATACCAATATCAAATTGGTTATTATTACAAAGTCGGAGATACTTACCATCCAATCAAAGAGTCTTATGACTATAGTTTAGCAACACCGGTAGATTTAAAAGATATTATTAGTAAGACTTCTTACTTTAATTATTCTGAATTTAATAGTGGTAAGAATACTAAATCAAATATATTTACTAATAATGCAGTTAAAAATATTAAAGATCTTCATTTTATAGTTTCAGCTAGTACAACTGAATCAACTGAAGATGAATTTGATATTCAAATTGATTCACCAATTAACTTTACAGAATTTTAAAATAATAAGAAAACTCTTATTATTTTTTTATGGTATAATTTCATTAGAAAGTGGGATAATATGAAAAAGACAGATAAAGAGATTAACCTAACTAAAAAAGAAAAGAAAATCATTAAAGAACAAATATATGATGAAATTAAAGATGATTTAACTGTTGAAATATCTAAAAGTATCTTAGATGAAGTTAAAACTTCATTAAATAGTGATTATAAAGATGAATTAAAATCTAAGATTACGGATGAAATCAAAGATGATATTAAAACTAATATAAGAAAAGAAGAACATAAATTATCTAGAGGGAAAGATTTAAAGATATTTAGATTATATATCTATATATTCTTACTTTTAGCTTTATTTGGATTCGTAGTATATAAGTTATATATTACTAATCATTTAAATGTTATTGTTCCTGATAATATAAAGATTCCTTCAATAAAAGTGGAAGAAGAAACAACTACTAAAGCTGCCACTTCTGAAGATTTAGTTAAGAAATACAGTTATCTAATGGATAACATTAATATAACTGATTCTACGCTTCTTACAGGCCAAAACAAGATGAAAGATACAAATATAGAGGAAAGACTAAAACTTGCTTATAATAACCTTAAAAAGGACCAAATATCTATCGAAGGATCTATCTATATTATTTCATCAGATGATCTTAAAGATGCCTATAATAAATTATTTAGTTTAAATGATTATAAAGAAACTAATTTTAGTGTTAATTCACTAGATTATAAATACTCATCTAAAACTAATTCTTATATAGCTATATCTAATAGCAAAGAAGAAAACAGTGAATATATTCTAGAAATAGAAAATATATTCGAAGATGAAACTTATGTATATATTGAAACAATCACAGCATTAAAGAAAAATGATTATATTTATAATATTAATAATTTAGATTCATCTATAGTTAAATATAAAAGTGGTACTAAATTATCTAAATATAAATCAAATCTATCTATGAATAGAATAGTATTTGAAAAAGAATCTAATACTTTATATGCAATATTAAAGATTTAGTTATACTAAATCTTTTTTTATACTTAAAATTTAAACAATAAAAAAACTCAACATAAGTTGAGTTTAGTGTACTAAATGGTGACCCGTACGGGATTTGAACCCATGAATGCATGCGTGAAAGGCATGTGTGTTAAACCACTTCACCAACGGGCCATTTAAATGGTGGGCCTGGGGGGA
>JAEEGL015932381.1_pt1 | contig 17244 bp, 11 predicted proteins | sample 9134231 | NCBI WGS metagenome assembly JAEEGL01 (sample SAMN16246548, study PRJNA631951) | gut metagenome | biome: gut microbiome; feature: rumen; material: fiber-attached | host: Bos | place: Iran: Karaj | collected 2018-10
TGATCCATTAGCTCAGTTGGTAGAGCACTTGACTTTTAATCAAGGGGCCTGGGGTTCAAGCCCCCAATGGGTCACCAAAGCAAAACCCTTGTAATTACTACGTTACAAGGGTTTTTGTTATGCTTATTATTCGCCACAGACCTTACAACAAAGGTGCGATAACTCTTAATGCACTGTCGAGAAGTCTTCCGAAGAATCCCTTCTTAACATCCTCCAAAGTCCTCTGACGGCTCTTCGCCTGTGATTCAAGATAATCCTTCTTAAGATCATTCAATATATCGGACTTATAGAAGATCGAGCTGCACTCGAAGTGCAGGAACAAGCTTCTGTAATCAAGATTAACCGTTCCGATACCGCAGAGCTTGTCATCCATCAAGAATGCCTTGGCATGTACGAATCCCGGTGTGTACTCATAAATCTTTATACCTGCCTTGAGAAGGTCTTCGTAGTAGCTTCTTCCAATCCTGTATACCATCTTCTTATCAGGTATGCCCGGCATGATGATCCTTACATCGACCCCGCGCTTTGCAGCTCTGATGAAAGCATCGAACAAGGCATCACCCAGCATAAGATAAGGCGTATAGAACCATACATAATCGGTAGCCATGGACAAAGCTTCCGTGAAGAGCAAGTTGCTTGCGGGCTCAGGCCTCATAGGAGAATCATAGAACGGCAATACATAACCGTTACCCGTAACCTCTTCCTTGGAGGAAGATCTTAGGAGAAGATCATCAGGGATCTTATCTACTGAGAACGCATCCCAGAACTCGGCAAACATATATGTATAGCTTCGAACTGCAGGACCCGTGAGTCTGAATCCGATATCCTTCCACTGACCGAACTTCTCTATCTCATTGATATACTCGTCAGCAAGATTAACTCCGCCGCTATATGCAACTACACCATCGATCACCATGATCTTTCTGTGGTCGCGGTTATTAAGCTGCGACTTAAGAAGGAAGAACGGATTAAAAGCGATACACTTGATACCCTTCGACTTAAGCGTCTTAATATCTGCTACCGAATAAGTACCGATACTTCCGAGGTCATCATACATAACGCGCACATCGACCCCCTCACCCGACTTAAGCTCAAGCACATCTACAATGGAATCCCAGAACTTACCTGACTGGATAATGAAGTATTCGATATAGATATACTTCTTCGCTTCCTTAAGATCGTTAAGCATATCCGGGAACATATCCTCGCCAAGAGGATAGTACTTTGTAGTGCCGTTAGGAACTATTGGGAAGCATGTCGATTCTGAAAGATGCTCGAGTGTCTGGCCAAGTCTTAAATCATCATTCTTGATCTCACTTAAGATTACTTTATTCTGAGTCTTGCCCTGCTCTCCCTCACCCAGGAAGCTGTTTGCTGCAAGGGTCTCGGAAGATTTGGAAAGCTTCTTCTTAAGTCTGCTGCCCGTCTTCTTATTTCCGAGCGTCAGATACAGTATCGCACCGGGAACCGGCAGTGCCAGGATGGTTATAACCCATAAAAGCTTATATGAGCTCTCTTCCCTCTTGCTTACGAGCATCAACACAAACAGCACCGCAAGCACCGTGAACACTATAGTGATAATGTCTCCTAAGTAACCGTAAAGGCTTCGGTCTATCACAGCGAAAAGCATGATATACCAAGCTATCTGCAAGATTACCGGGAGCAGAACAACAAGTACTCTTCCTATTATCTTCTTCATCTGTTTTACCTCTCACCTGATCAAAGTAAAGTATCAGATAAAATTTACTTTAAAACAAGCAACAATATGTGAGCAATTTGTTGATTATCCTTTAACTAATGCCTCTAAGTCAGATTTTTCATAGCGGTTACTGCCAGGAAGACTCTTCTTATACTTCCAGCACCTTATGGCATCATCAAGGCTTGCACCCTTATTATCGTCGAAGAAATCCCTTATATACGTGTTGTATTCAAACTGTCTGTCTATAGTTGTTCGGCCGTTCTTCTTCTCTTCCAGGATACGGTAATAAGCATCAATCGCATCCTTATACGTCTTCCCCGCATTCTCCTTAAGCCAGCGCTGGAAAAGCACGTTGAAAGAGAAACTCTTCCCTATCTTCTCCTTGAAGAAAGCGCGGTGCTTCTCGGAACACACGAACCCTGATTCGATCAATTTATCTTCAGTTATCACACCTACATCAACCGCCTTCCGGCTTACAGAAGATGCCTTCTTCACTTCTCCGGTATCAAGGAAGCATGCGATACGATCTGTTAACTCGATCTTCCCGCCGGACGCAGGAAGATTATTCGCACGACAAAACTCAACCAGCTCTTCTTTAAGATAGTAGTATTTACGGAAAGTCCTTCCGTCTAATCCGACTTTAAGTTCAGGTCTCTTACTCATACGTCCTCAACGCGGAATCTCATCAACTTCTAAAGTACTGTAGTGAACATACTGCTGCACCGGCTCCTGCGCGATACCGGCTAAAATATCGGGATCTATCGCCTCAGGATCATATCTGTGATCGTAAGGATTTATATCCTGCTCCGAACACATGAAGTAATACCCGTCAACAGCGGAGAATGCGAGGGCATCGCAGTGATACCACGCACCGTCAAGGTAAACGAGATTCCAATAGTGGGGTGACCACGTCACGGGATACCTTGTCATAAGAATATTGGGAATACCTTCCATATCGAGGAACGCCCTGCACACGGCATAATACGTGTAGCAGTCTCCTCTTAATGTCGTTAGTCCGTCGTAAGCTGCGCATGTCCAATCAGTCTTATCGGCAACGCCCGCATAGTAGACGTTATTATGAGCCCAGTGGAATATGCGGAATGCCTTTTCGATGTCGGTCATGTCCTCGGTGTAGATCTGATACTGCTCGTTAAGTTCGCGGCAAAGATCGTAAAGCACATCAACCTCGTAGTAACGCTCAGGTTCAACACGAAGCGTGAGCGTGATCGTGACAGAGTCCTCGTTGCCGTTCTCATCAGAAACGGTATATGTTACGGGGTACTCACCGGGAGTGCTCACGTCAATCTGCGAAGTATCCACGTTAAGCTCCGGCTCCTCGTCGTAGTTATCGGTTACCGTGATGCCGTCAAGATAAGAGATACTGTGCCCTATGAACGCCTCGATGTCGTGAGCACCGTAGATAAGCGGCGCTGTGTGGTCATCGATCACAGTAAACGGCACCTGCACTACACCCTCGTTGCCGTAAGCATCCGTAAGCACCACATCGAAAAGAAACTCTCCTCCGTTACTTACATCAGGCTCCGAAGCATAAGAGACGGTAACGGGAGCAAGATCGGATATATCCGTAACAACACATGAAGCATCGGGAAGCTGCCCGCAGTAAATCATCTGAGGAACGGCAACTCCCACCGGAGCAGTCGTGTCCACGACATTAAGGACAGCTTCCTGGTGAAACTCTTTCCCGAAGTCCGAGAACTTGATCACAACGCCGTAAGAACCCGGAACACTTGTATCGATAGCAGAGACATCAGTATAGAAACCGCAGTCCTCCAAAGGCTCTGTGAGGAAAGCATTGAGATCGATTGCTGAACCGGTCTCTATCGTCACTTCATTAAGGATGCATTCTCTTCGCATGTTAACGTGGCCGTATGCACACGCACACGAAGCAGCAACAGCAACAACACACACTCCGGCAATAAGGATTTTCTTCATGAGACCTGGCTCTAATTACTCCCAGCCGTTAAACTTAACGCGCTCTTCGAAAGGCTTCTTCCTGGGCGTATTTACGCTATTGGCAGCCTTGCCTATCGGCAGGACACAGACTAAATCGTACTCATCGGGAATACCGAGCACCTCGGCGATTCTGTCGCATATGCGGTCATCGTCAGTTATGTGGCCTTCATACCAGCAGCTCTGATACCCGAGGTCAACTGCTTCAAGAAGCATGTTCTCGATCGCGGCAGAGTAGTCCTGGGTAGCGTAGCACTTATCGCGGTAAGCATTGATTCTTCTCGAGAGGACTACGATCATCGCGGGCGCTGTCTGCGCTACAGGCGGGTCTATCACAGCCTTAACCTTGGCGAGCACTTCCTTGTCGTCAACTACAACAAAATCCGTCGTCTGCTTGTTGCATCCCGAGGGAGCAGCTACACCTGCAGAAGCGATCTTAACAAGATCCTCCCTCGGCACAGTCTCGTCCCTGAACGAGCCTCTGTAGCTTCTTCTTGCACTTATTACATCGGAAACAGACTTGAGGTTCATCACGTAGATCTGGCAGGGGTTCGCCTCATCCCAATATGTCTCGAACACCTCAAGTTCCCTGAAGCCGACGCTTCTGTAGAAAGCATTCGTAATATCGTAGTCAGGGTACATTCCTGTCTTTACCGTCTTCACCTGCATGAAGGAGTACCCGTGAGCAACAGCATATGCTTTTGCCTCAGCGAAAAGCTTCCTTCCTATACCTCCCCTGTGATGGTCCTTGAGAACTCCCATAACGGCAAGTTCAACAGTAGCATCACCTGTTTCCTTAAGGCACAGGAACCCTGTCGGCTTATCCTCATCTTCATCATCGAAAGCTGCGAAGAACGGTTGGTCAGCCGACTCTCTGATGTACTGTTCTCTGCTCTCATCAACTTCGAACCAATCCTTCAAAGCCTCGAGAATCTTTCTGCTGATAGCCTGTTTTGTAATCTTATCTTCTATTAATCTGATCATTAATTATCCTCCATAATTTTCCATAAAAAACAGAAGATGCAAGAGCCGCTGACACCTTATGTCAACCGCTTATCTTAAGTAGAACTTTCTAAAGCCCTCCATCGTATTGATGCCGTAATCACTGTAAGAGAAGTCGCCCTGCTCTATCCTGATATTGTCATACCAAGCCAACGTCTCATCGATATTAGGTGTATCCACACCTGCGAAGACAGCTATCTGCTTAATGATGGCAAGTCCGTATGAGAAATCAGCCGTAAAATACCTCGAGTGAAGATCAGGGATAAATCCCCCCTCCACCTTCTCGGAAGGCGTTTTAAGCCCCTTGAAAGCCGGAATACTTGATATCTTCTTAGTCATCGCTTCTATTGTAGGGCTCTCGTAATGGATACGAAGAGACTTAACGAATTCAAGACTGTACTCGGGCAAAGCCTTACAGATATTCTGTACTTCCTCATCGCAGAGAAAAAGAAGCTCAGAGGAATCGTCCGACCACTCTTCATAGAACAACGGAAGCTTCTCATAAACAACTCCCGGCTTATAGTCTCTGAAGATACTTCTTAATCTCGTCGTATGTAGGATCGGATTAGAAGGCGTCATCGTAAGGTTAAGAAAGTTCGGGATTGTCGAACACTCCTGTGTATCGAATATGCTCGCGATGATATCACAGCAATCCTGTGCTTTAGCCGCAGGGATAGAAGCGACATGAATCTCTTTCTTATATCCCGTAGATCTTACTGTCTTACCCTTAACGACAAGCCTTGCTATGGCAGGAACTCTCTCGAGTGCGAAGAAAACATTTCCTCTCTCGATACAACGTGCAAAAGCACACTCGCTTCCGCCGTTACCCGGAACAACACAGATTAGCGCATCAGGTCTTGCGAACTCATAGATCTTATCGGCGATATCCTTCATCATCATGGAAGGCAAAGTAACCATAATAAGATCTGCGTCCTTGAAAGCCTCGGACGGATTGTTCGTCGCCAGAGTGATGTCTCCCTCGAGCGTCGTACGATCATTCTCATCAACGATATTAAGATGCTTAGAGAACACTTCAGGCTTAGAGGTATAAGCAATAACATCGTGTCCCTTAGCTGCGCTATGCACCATAAGCTGGGTGCCGATATTCCCTCCGCCTGCAATAGTTATTCTCATATCATTCTGTTCCCTTTGAAGCTGATGCCTTCTTCTTACGAGGTTTCTTCTTCGTCGTTATGAACGTCATATCCTCATCGCCGTCGTTATAGTCGATAACGATGTCCGTTACTTCCTTAAGACTTCCGTCAAGAGTCATGTCAGAGAGCTTATCTTCGATCTGCTTTCTGATGACCTTTCTTAACGGTCTTGCACCGTACTTAGGATCGTAGCCCTGCTCTGCAAGCTTATTAGCTGCACGGTCAGTAATGCTGCCGACGATGCCCTTATCAGCAAGAACGGAGAATACTTCCTTCATCATGATGTCTACGATGCTTCTGATCTGCTCAGGATTGAGCTCGCTGAAGATGATCGTCTCATCTACACGGTTAAGGAACTCAGGTCTGAATGTCTCCTTAAGTGCAGAAGCAACCTTGGACTCAAGAGCTTCCTGTGTACCGGAGAAGAATCCGATCGTAGGAGCCTTAGCCGTATTACCCGCATTACTTGTCATGATGATAATGGCATTCTCGAAGTTAACGTGAACACCGTGGCTGTCCGTGAGACGGCCCTCATCAAGAAGCTGGAGCAAGAGGTTAAATACATCAGGATGAGCCTTCTCGATCTCATCAAAAAGAATTACGCAGTAAGGCTTATGTCTTACCTGCTCCGTAAGCTGTCCGGAATCCTCGTGACCTACATATCCCGGAGGAGAACCGATGAGCTTACTTACAGAATGCGGTTCCATGTACTCTGACATGTCTATTCTGATCAAAGCTTCCTCTGTACCAAACATAACCTCAGTCAAAGCCTTAACAAGCTCCGTCTTACCTACACCGGTAGGTCCAACGAAGATGAATGATGCAGGTTTATGCTTCTTGGTAAATCCTGAACGGTTTCTTCTTACAGCCTGGGATACGGCACTTACTGCCTTCTCCTGGCCGACAACTCTCTCATGGAGTCTCTCCTCAAGGTGAATGAGCTTCTCAGACTCACTCTCGGATATAGACTTGCAAGGGATGCCCGTCCACATCTCGACAACTCTTGCGATGTCCTCGATCGTAATAGGATCAGGCTGGATATCGTCCTTTAAGGAATCGTATTCCTGCTGAGCCTTCTCGTTAGATGCACGAAGTTCTGCCACCTTGGCATAGAACTGCTCGCGCTCTGACATTGTGAGGCTTTCCATCTTCTCAACCATCGAGGAATACTCGCGGTTGGACTTCTCCAAAGTCTCCTCTGCCTTCTTAAGCTTAACGAGCTTAATATTATCGAGGTTCGCACGTGATCCGGCCTCATCGATAAGGTCGATTGCCTTATCCGGCAGATAACGGTCTGTGATATATCTCTTGGAAGACTGAACTGCGAACTTAATTACCTCGGGTGCATAAGTAACATTATGATGCTTCTCATAATAGTCCTTAATACCCATGAGGATATCAACGGCAACTTCCTCTGAAGGCTCGTCAACAACTACCTTCTGGAAACGTCTCTCCAAAGCGGAATCCTTCTCGATCTTCTTATACTCTGCAGTAGTCGTAGAACCGATGATTCTTAATTCTCCTCTTGCAAGAGCAGGCTTTAAGATATTAGCGGCATTGGTAGATCCTTCGGAATCACCTGCGCCCATAATCGTATGAAGCTCATCGATAACGAGGATGATATTCTCCTCCCTGATAGCTTCATTGATTACGCCCTTGATTCTGTTCTCGAACATACCACGGAACTGAGTACCGGCTACCATGGCAGGAAGGTCGAGCTGCCAGATCTGCATATTCTGGAGTTTCTCCGGAACGGTACCGTCAATGATCTTATTGGCAAGACCCTGCGCGATGGCAGTCTTACCTACACCCGGCTCACCTATGAGAACAGGGTTATTCTTTGTTCTTCTGTTAAGGATCTGAACGACACGGTCGATCTCAGTATCTCTTCCGAGAATTCTGTCGATCTTGCCTTCCTTGGCACGCTCCGTAAGGTTAGTACCGAACTCGTTAAGGAACTTAAGTCTTCTCTTGGAATTCTTGTCCTTGGAACGTGTTCTCTTACCGCCGGCGTCATCACCTGACTCTTCCCCCTGATTCTTATCACCACCGAAAAGCGAATCCATGAAACTGCTAATGGGGTTGTTACCGGGGCGCTTGCCGTAAGAATCCTCTGCAGGGAAATCAGAATCGTTACCGATATCTGCAACGCCTACATTGTTCTGATCATCGTCGATAAAGTCGAGATCATCTCCTTCGTCTGTGAAAGGAAGATCCATATCATCCATTCCGTCAAAGTCCTCACCTGTGAGTGCCTTGAGGAAATCCGTGGGATTCGTGGCATTACCGGTCTTACCGATAATGTTCTCTACCTTATCGCTCATCTCATCGATGTTGTCGGAATTGATACCTGCTGCTGCGAACATATCGCTTATGCCGGCAAAGCCTGACTCATAAGCACACTTCATGCAGTAACCGTCATCTATCCTCCTACCGTTCTCATAGCGGCTGGTGAATACTATCGCCTGCCTCTGCTTACATACTGAACATAATGGCATACTATTCTATCCTCTTTCCTTAACTTTCCTTCTAACTTTAGGGCCTGTCGATATCTCCATAGCCTCAAGCTCAAGCTTGGCAGCATCGATAAATGCCGACAGTTCCGCATATTGTCCGTTTTTCTTAGCCTTGTCGAGCAGCGGCTTAACGAATTGACCTGTATAAGATCCCTTCACCTTGGCAACTTCCTCAGGAGTTCCCTTGGCTATAACTTCACCGCCTTCATCGCCGCTTTCAGGGCCTAAGTCGATGAGATAATCCGCCGTCTTAATAACGTCAAGGTTGTGCTCTATTACAAGCACGGTATTGTTATTCTCTGTAAGACGCTCCAAGATGTCAACCAATTTATGTACGTCTGCGACATGAAGTCCCGTCGTAGGCTCATCGAGCACATAAAGAGTCTTTCCCGTAGACCTCTTGGACAACTCCGATGCGAGCTTAACTCTCTGGGCCTCTCCTCCCGACAATTCTGTGGAGGGCTGACCCAACTTAATATAACCCAGGCCCACCTCTTTAAGCGTCCTTACTTTGCGGTAAATGTTAGGCACAGAAGCGAAGAAATCACAGGCCTCATCTACGGTCATATCAAGCACATCAGCGATGTTCTTACCCTTATATTTTACCTCAAGTGTCTCCCTGTTATACCTTCTGCCCTTACAAACGTCACATTTAACATAGACATCGGCCAGGAAGTGCATCTCAATCTTGTTAACACCGTCACCGTTACAAGCCTCACAACGGCCGCCCTTAACATTGAAGCTGAACCTTCCGTTCTTATATCCTCTCATCTTGGCATCGGGCGTATTGGCATAAAGAGCTCTGATGAGGTCAAATACGCCGATATAAGTAGCCGGATTACTTCTCGGAGTTCTGCCGATAGGTGACTGGTCAATAACGATCAGCTTATCAAGCTTGCTGTAACCCTTAATCTCATCACACTTAACCTTCTGCTTACGAGCTCCGTTAAGCTCATGAGCAAGAACGGGAACCAAAGTCGAGTTAACCAGAGACGACTTACCGGAACCGGATACACCCGTGATACATGTAAACAACCCCAAAGGAATATCAACATTAAGCTTCTTAAGGTTATTAACAGACGCGCCCTTAATACTTATTACATTATCAGGATTGTAAGATCTTCTGTTCGACGGGACAGGAATAAACTTTTTACCGCTAAGATACTGACCTGTAATAGACTCGGGGAACTTAGATATCTCTTCGGCAGTACCCTGTGCTACAACCTCGCCTCCGAGGACGCCTGCACGGGGACCGATATCTACGATATGGTCAGCAGCACGCATCGTATCCTCATCGTGCTCAACGACGATTACCGAGTTGCCGAGATCTCTTAACTTCTCCAAAGTATGAAGTAGTTTCTCATTATCCCTCTGGTGAAGACCGATGGAAGGCTCATCGAGGATATAAAGAACTCCCTGAAGACCGGAACCGATCTGTGTGGCAAGCCTGATTCTCTGAGCTTCACCTCCCGACAAAGTCATAGCGGGACGGCTTAAGGTCATATACTCAAGTCCTACATCAGACAGGAACTGAAGTCTTGCCTTAATCTCACGAAGGATAGGTGCTGCTATAGTATTGTTACGCTCGCTGAACTTAAGGTTCGAGAAAAACTTGATTTCATCCTTAACTGAGCGTGCCGTTATATCACTGATATTTACATTATCGATAAAGATAGAGAGACTCTCCTTACGAAGTCTCGCACCCTTACAAAGCGGGCACTCGTCGACACTCATGTACTGCTCGTAATGAGCCTTCGCCTCCTCACCGTATGCCTCGCGGTATCTTCTCATGATGCTCGGAACAAGGCCCTCCCAAGCGGCATAATAATCGCCGTCTCTTCGATAGACACTGTTCGTAGTGTCGATCTTCATCTTCACGCCGTCATTACCATACAAGATGATGTCCTTGACCTTCTTAGATAGCTTCTCATAAGGAGTATCTAGCGAGAACTTGTACTTCTCTGATAAAGCCACTGCAAATCCTCTTCCCCAGCTCTTAAGGTCACCGAAGTTCCACCCTCCGGCAGTGATCGCGCCTTCGTTAATGGAAAGCTTGGGATCATTGATACAAAGATCAGGATCAACACGGATAAGCGAACCGATACCGGAGCACTCGGGACAAGCACCATATGCGTTATTGAACGAGAAGCTTCGAGGTGACACCTCTCCGTAAGAGATACCACAATCAGGACAAGACAGATTCTGCGAGAAAAGCTCCTCTGCAATATCGTAAGTCTTCTCACCCGTCTTCTCATCTTCACTATTAAGCACCTGAGCTTCTACTACGAGAAGACCTTCTGCAAGCTTCAATGCAGCCTCACAGGAATCATATAGTCTCGTGGTATTGGAATCTCTTAGCACAAGTCTGTCTATTACAACTTCAATCTTGTGCTTGATGTTCTTATCAAGCTTCAAAGTCTCAAGCTCTTCTCCGAGATCGTACATGGAACCGTCGATTCTCGCGCGGACGTATCCCGACTTCCTGTAGGACTCAAGAAGTTTGCCGAATTCGCCCTTCTTACCTCTTACGGTAGGAGCCATGACGATAAGTCTGGTTCCTTCAGGATAGAGCTTAAGCTTATCTACAATCTGGTCTATAGTCTGTGACTTAATTGGCTTACCGCACTTCCAGCACACCGGCTGTCCTACGCGCGCGTATAAAAGCCTTAAATAATCATATATCTCTGTAACTGTACCAACCGTTGATCTCGGGTTATGGCTTGTTGTCTTCTGGTCGATAGAGATCGCGGGAGACAATCCTTCGATACTGTCTACATCAGGCTTCTCCATCTGGCCTAAGAACATACGGGCATAAGATGACAAGGACTCGACATAACGTCTTTGTCCTTCGGCATAAATCGTATCGAAAGCTATGGAACTTTTACCGGAACCTGAAAGACCGGTAAGAACTACCAGCTGGTCTCTCGGTATATCGAAGTCAATATTCTTGAGGTTATTCTCCCTCGCTCCATGTATTCTTATGTACTTATACTCTTTCATCTTGTATGCACCGATAGAAATTATGTTCGTTTTTATAAGGTTATCATAGTTTACCACAGAATAATATTGTAAACACCCTTGCCTTTAAGAAAATGCTGTGATATTATACTCGAGCGTTTCGTCTTAACGCATTATAAATACGCTTATTGTGGCCCCATGGTCAAGCGGTTAAGACGGCGCCCTCTCAAGGCGCAATCACGAGTTCGATTCTCGTTGGGGTCACCACTTAAAAACCCGGTTCACTCGAACCGGGTTTTCTTATGCCATCAATTGTGTTCTGAGACTAAGTGACTCCGTGCTGCAAGTTGCGGACGAGCTTAGCGAGGAGCGCACTGTTCGCGGCCAAGCGCGAGGCACTTAGTCGAATCGTTCATCAATTACACGCTTTGTCTTCTTCTCTGATCTCGGAAGCAAGCCGATCTCTACTACCTTAACGATAGGAGTAAAACCGATCTTGGACTTAACGGAAGCTGCAATCTTCTCGCCAAGCTCGCTAAAGTCATACTCACCTGAAGTCTCAACATAGATTCTCATTGTGTCACGGCCGTCCAAGTGTGAGATTCTGATCTGATACTCGGAAGAAAGCTCAGGGAATGTCTTCAACACTTCCTCGATCTGTGCCGGGAATACGTTAACACCCTTGATCTTCATCATATCGTCTGTTCTTCCCTTGATTACGTCGATACGAGGGAACTTGGAACCACACTTACAAGGCTCAGGTATGATACGTGACAAGTCATGCGTTCTGTAACGGATAAGAGGTGCACCCTCCTTAACGAGAGTAGTGATAACGATCTCTCCCCACTCACCGTCCGGAAGAGGCTTCAATGTAACAGGGTCGATGATCTCAAGATAGATATAATCATCCCAGTAATGCATGTACTTCTCGCCTGGGCAGTTGATACCGATACCGGGACCGTAGATTTCTGTAAGTCCATAGATATCATAAAGCTCGATACCAAGCTCGTTCTGGATTCTCTCACGCATCTTATCGCCCCATCTCTCAGAACCGATGACTCCCTTCTTAAGGCAGATCTTATCCTTGATGCCTCTCTTCTGGATCTCCTCAGCAAGAAGCAAAGCGTAAGAAGATGTAGCACAGAGAACAGTGGACTTCATGTCCATCATGAACTGAAGCTGCTTGTCTGTGTTACCGGGCCCCATAGGAATTACCATGGAACCGAGCTTCTCGGCACCGAGCTGGAAGCCGATACCTGCAGTCCAGAGGCCGTAACCCGGAGTGATGTGAATTCTGTCCTTATTAGTGATGCCTGCCATCTCGTAGCAGCGCTTGAACTGGATAGCCCAGTCGTCAACGTCCTTAGCTGTGTAAGGGATGATTACGGGAAGTCCCGTTGTACCGGAAGAAGAATGAATTCTTACAATTTCTTCCTCGGGTGCAGTCATAAGTCCGAGAGGATATGCCTCACGAAGATCGTTCTTCTCGGAGAAAGGCAGCTTTTCGAAGTCCTCAGCTGTCTTAATACCCGTAATGCCTGCTTCCTCGAGCTTCTTGCCATAGAAGCTTCCTGCCTTAACGAGAGCATTAATTCTGTCGTTTACCTGTTCGATCTGAAGTTCGTTGATCTTCATGTTGCCTCCTTATACACTCGCATATTCCAAAGCCTTGAAGTTAAGCTCGTGGAACTGCGGTTTAACCTTTTTTATAAGTGCCTGCTTGATGTCATCTATCGTAACTTCTCCCAAGTAGCCGCCTCTTGCAGCTGCTCCGAGAAGCACCATATTCATTACCTTAGGAGAACCCAAGTCATGTAAAGCTTCATCAGTATTAACTATAACGAGCTTACCTATAACGTCGCCTTCCAAGGACTTAAGAAAATCCGTCATCTTGGCTCCTTCATAATCGGAACCCTGAAGTGCTGCCGTAACGGGCATCATCGCGCGGTCTGATGTAATGACCGTGCCTCCCTTCTTAAGGTAGGACAATGCACGCACTGTCTCAGCGGGCTCAAAACCGATAATGATGTCGGCACACCCGCTGCTTATAAGCGGTGAAGAGCACTCGCCGATACGAAGGTAGCTTAATACGCTTCCTCCCCTCTGCGCCATTCCGATAGTCTCGGCAGATCTGACATTTAAGCCTTTCGCCATGGAAGCGGCAGCAGTAAGCTTTGATGCAAGGACCGTACCCTGGCCTCCTACTCCGCACAGAATGATGTTAGTAGTACTCATTCCTTCACCGCCTTTCCGATAGCACCACAAGGGCAGATCTGCGCACACAGACCGCAGCCGTTACACAAGGCTTCATCTATCACCACGTGACCGTCCTTAAGAACTACGCCGGGACAGCCGATCTCCCTTATACACATCTTGCAGTCTACGCACTTATTAATATCTACCTCATACGGTACCTCGGGCTTAAACAGAACGCAGCACGGCGCCTCGAAAAGAATCGCTTTCACTCCGGGCTTATCCGCTACTTCCTTTACGACTTCCACTGCCTTATCAAGCTCGAAAGGATTCTGTCTTACGACAGTCTCAACTCCGATACCTCTAAGGATATTCTCGATGTCGATCTTATCCGTGAACTCACCCATCATGGTGTGTCCTGTACCCGGATGAGGCTGGTGACCTGTCATAGCCGTAGTGGAGTTATCAAGAACAATAAGCGTCATATCAGCCTGGTTATAAACAGCATTAACGACACCGGGGATTGCAGATGCGAAGAATGTGGAATCACCTACGAATGCGAAACACTTCGTGTCAGGCTTAACTCTGCCTACACCCTGTGCGATACCAAGTCCCGCACCCATGCAAAGACATGTATCAACCATATCAAGCGGCATGACGTTGCCTAATGTGTAGCAGCCGATGTCACCTGCGAAGATAGTCTCCTTACCCTTCATGGCCTTCTTAACTGCATAGAATGAAGCTCTGTGAGGGCAGCCTGCGCACAATACAGGAGGACGCACGGGAAGCTCGGGAGTATTAGGAAGATTAGAAGATGAACTCTCCCATCCCATAAAGTCATTTACGTACTTCTGAACAAGATCAGGCAAATTCTCACCGGAACGGGCGACGTTACCCGTGATCTTACCTTTGATATTAACGTTAAGTCCTGATCTTCCTGCTACATACACAAGGTGTCTTTCGATGTAAGGATCGAGCTCCTCAACTACAAGAACCTCATCTACACCCTTAAGGAAGTCTTCAGCGAGCTTCTCGGGGAAAGGGAAAGGCGTACTTATCTTAAGAAGCGCGGGCTTCTCGCCTTCCCTGTTATCGATATAGTCTTTAACGTTCGCATAAGATATGCCCTGAGCAACGATACCTTTACGGCAAGTGCCTTCAGTAATTACATTACGCTCATAGGAAGAGAACTCATCAGAAAGACCTGCATTACGCTCTTCTATCTTCGCGTGATTAGCATAGGAAAGCTTAGGGAAGATTACCCAGCGGCTTGAATCCTTAACGAATCCCTCAGGTCTGTGGTCCTCGTACTCCTTATAATCGCGAACCTCGATGGACTGGTATGAATGACATACTCTTGTCGTAGGACGCATGAATACGGGCGTGTTGTACTTCTCAGAAAGCTCGAATGCCTCGAATATCATCTCGTACGCTTCCTTAGCATCGGAAGGATCGAAGCACGGAACCTTGGAATACTCTGCAAAAGTTCTTGTATCCTGCTCAGTCTGGGATGAGATAGGACCCGGGTCATCTGCAACGAGGACTACCATGCCGCCCTTTACGCCCACATACTCAAGGCTCATGAGAGGGTCGGAAGCGACGTTAAGTCCTACCTGTTTCATCGTAACGAGAGTTCTTGCACCTGAATAAGATGCACCTGCGGCAACTTCCATAGCTGCCTTCTCGTTAACGGACCACTCGACATATATGCTGCCGTCGTTCTCTTTGGCAATAGTCTCGAGGACTTCTGTGGAAGGCGTTCCGGGATAACCTGCAACCACGTTAACACCGGCTGCAACACAAGCCAGTCCTATCGCCTCATTACCCATTAGAAACTCTTTATGCATGATGCGTTTACTTCCTTGTAGCTCTTAAGATAATCGTCTCGCTGCCGTCAAAATCAACCATGTAAGGTACTGTATAACGACCGATAACTTCTATATCCACATCTTCCGGATGATCAAACCAAGCATAACAGTATCCCTCTACCTGCTCGTCGGTCTTGTGAAGATCGATCATCTCGGAATACATGAAGTAGGCCTCATCGGTATAATCCCAGAGACTGTCGTAGTTCGGGATGTAATTGATATCAACATTAAATACGGTAAGATCCGTTACTACGGAATAAATATCTCCTGTAGCATAATGAACGGCATTGGGGAAAGCATAATCTGTGATGCTTAACGTATATTCAGTAGGATGAATGAATACAGGAGAATCTCCGCTTAATGCCGTTACATCCTCGATCATCTGAAGTCTTGTATAAGAATCGAGGTTCTGCTTCTCCTTATAGGTATTGCACACACCCGTGAAGAGAACGAGAACACTGAATATTATGGCAAAGATCTTTTTCTTATCCTGCAAGGATACAATTGAGGCTAGCACGAGTATGCCGGCACCAGACAGAATGTAGAAGTATCTTTCCACGAATACTGGCACTACAAACACAGTGAAAAGGAAGAATCCCAACGTCGCTACAAACACCATAAGCATAAGATACAGAAGCTTATTAATGTTGGGACAGTTCTTCTTAATCTCTTTCTTCGTGATTACTTCACTTATCTTTCTTGCCTTTCTGACGCGATCGGGTTCGATCATAAACAGCAAAATAATAACAGGAAGAAGGATTACGTAAACGATAGTTACGAACGAGAAATACGGGAACAGCCAGTTCTCGAGAGAACCTACGAATACGATGAATGATGCGAACATGAAAGTGCCTTCCGCCTCCCAGTAATTGTTCACTACATTATTGTACTGTCCCATAAGAACGAACAGCCATGGTACATAAAGAACTGCAACTATTATTCCGCTTATAAGGAACTTAATGCATACATCCCTCTTCTTACGAAGCAATGCGAGAATGATTGTTGTTCCATAAATACAGAATGCTGCGATCAAGGATACGTTATGCGTATACATGCTAAGACATGCGAATACGGTAAACAGGATCATGTTCTTCTTACCGCCTTCGAAGTAAGCGAAAGCCGCATACGTAAACATACCCATCGTAAGAACATAAGCAAGAACTGCAGGTCTTACCTCTACGCCGAAGTAAAGGTTAAACGTTGATGAGATGAACAAAGAAGCTGCAGCAAGAGCGCCGGTCTCCCCCATAAGCTTTCTGAACGGGAACAAGATTATAAATAGTCCGAAAGCCAAGATAATCGTGGAGAATGTTCTCAATACAACAAGGTCTGTTCCGAATACGGATGTGAACACCTTAAGGACAATAGAATAAAGCGGCGGACTATAGTCAACGCTCAAGTAATAGAACAACTCCTTCCATGTATGGCGGAGAAGATTCATCTGGTAGAAAGTGTCAGTAGAAAGACTGTCGACACGGCAGATTATCTGAGTCCAAATGAACAGGACTCCGGTAAATAACAACCAGATGCCGGCAAATATAAGTTCCTTGTTCTTAATTTTTTGTTCCATAACCCGATAATTATACAACAAATAAAGAAAGACCGCCTCGCAAGATGCGAAGCGGTCCGGATAAATATCGATTGGTCTTTAAGATCAGATCTTTCCGTCGGAACCCAATACGTACTTGATCTTGTGAGCAACCATCTCCTTAACAGCCTGACGAGCGGGCTTCAAGTACTGACGAGGATCGAAGTGATCAGGATGCTCTGCGAAGTACTTTCTGATGTTACCTGTCATAGCAAGACGGATATCGGAGTCGATGTTGATCTTGCAAACTGCGAGCTTAGCTGCCTCACGGAGCTGCTCCTCAGGGATACCAACA
>JAEEGL016331183.1_pt1 | contig 17244 bp, 15 predicted proteins | sample 9134231 | NCBI WGS metagenome assembly JAEEGL01 (sample SAMN16246548, study PRJNA631951) | gut metagenome | biome: gut microbiome; feature: rumen; material: fiber-attached | host: Bos | place: Iran: Karaj | collected 2018-10
CGGCGCTGCGACAGTTTCCGGACCTTTTTAAGGGCCAATAATTAGTACCATTTTAGTACCAAATCACGAAAAATCAGACACAAAAAGTGCCTCCTACATACGTAGAAGGCACTTTTAAGCGGTGCGGAAGGGACTCGAACCCTCGACCTCCGGCGTGACAGGCCGGCATTCTAACCAGCTGAACTACCGCACCAGGTGCGCTGGTTTGCGTCAAACGCGGATGCAAATATACATACTTTTTCGGAATTTGCAATATCCTTTGAATAATTTTGCCGCCAATGAGATTGAAACTAGAATCTCCAGCCGAAGCCAATGTGGGCAAAAGTGGCTATGGGGCCGATTGTGGCCTCGGCAAAGGTGTAGAAATGCTCTCTCCCGAAACGCAATGCAATGGGGGTGATTTCCGGCATGGGGTATATCTCAGTGACGCTTGTAAATCCAAGACCCAGCGCTGAGTAGACGGTGACTTTCCAATTCGGAGACCAGATGAAGCGCGCCTGTGCGGTCAGGGAAGGAACTGGCTTGGATGCCTTCCACCCGGCCTTTTTGCCGTTTCTCAGATTGTATCTTGGCTCACCGGACGGACCAGTTCCGAAGGTGGGGTATTGCATGTATTCAAAATGCTTCCATGAAATGCCGCCCGTAGCGCACAGCTCCCAGTGCGGGCTCAGGCTCCAGACTCCGGTAAGGCTGATCACAGGGCAGAAGGAACCTGAATCCAGCGCCAGCTGGCCCAATTCGGCAAGAGCCATTTCTTCGGCATGGGTAGGCGCCAGGGTCATATGTAGCGGCTGCAGGCCGGTGCCGACTTCTATTGAGAAACGTCCGTCGTATGCATAAGCAGCAGAGCCCCACGCAAGCAGGGCCGCTACAACGAGGATGTGTGCTTTCATAATGCCTGATTCAGCTTAACGGCTATTTCGTGCTCGTAGAGATCGGCAAGGACAGTGTCCTTGGAAGCGTGAAGCCCCTGGGGATCCTCAATACGGATAAACGGTCCCTCAATGTTCCTGATATAGGGGATAACGACCTGGCAGTGGCCGTTGGCATCGGTGGTGCCGAGTTCCGTGAAACTTTGCTCGCCGGCATTGTAAGGCTGACCAAGGATCCGGATGCCCTTTAGGGGCTGGTTGGTCAGACGGTCGAGAACGGAGAAGGACATAGGAGCCTCTCCTCGTTCCTCCTCCATGGCATTCTGAGGCATGCCATAGCAGGCCTGGAACACGAACAGAGCGCCCGTAAGCGACGCTCCCTTAAGAAGATTGTGCAGCCATTTCATATCGCAAATATAATAAATCTGACACATAAATGCCAAATAATGCCAAATCTTGCACGCCCCATGCAAGAAAGAGTGCGAATGATGATTATATTTGTAAAAAAAAAACCGTGAATCCTTTCCTTTTCCGCCTGTTTCGCAACAACGAGACCAAAGTCCACGAACTGAATTACCTGTTCTGGGAATGCACGACCCGCTGCAACTTCCACTGCAGGCATTGCGGCAGTGACTGCTCCATTCTGAGCAAAGAAAGAGACATGCCCCTTGCGGACTTCCTGAATGCGCTCGACACCATACCGGCAGACCACCGCCCACGCGACTTTTCCGTTGTCCTCACCGGCGGCGAACCGCTGATGCGCCCTGATATCGAAACGGCAGGAAAGGAGATACGCAAACGCGGGTTCGGCTGGGGGATGGTGTCCAACGGCTGGTTCTACGATGAAAAGAAGCACGCCTCACTGATGGCGGCCGGAATGGGCGCCATAACCATCAGTCTCGACGGACTGGAGGATTCCCACGACTGGATGCGCGGTATGCCGGGTAGCTACAAGCATGCTCTCAAGGCGATCAGTATCATAGCGAAAGAGCCCCGTCTTAACGCCGACGTCGTAACCTGCGTGAACAAGCGCAACCTCTCCGAACTCCCGCAAATATGCGATTTGCTCACGGGCCTCGGAGTGAAGCAGTGGCGTCTTTTTACCATTATCCCTATAGGCCGAGCGGCCTCCGATCCAGACATGCATCTCTCTGACCAGGAATTCGTTAGGCTAATGGACTTCATCCAAAGCAAGAGGTCGGCCAAATGGCCCATGAACGTCACTTTCAGCTGCGAAGGATATCTTGGCCGCTATGAGGAAAAGGTGCGTCAGGTGCGATACTTCTGCCATGCCGGAGTCAACATAGCGTCTATTCTTATCGACGGCAGGATCTGTGCCTGCCCCAACATCGACCGCGACCGTTTCAGTCAGGGCAGCATATACCAAGACAATTTCTACAGGGTTTGGGAAACTCGTTTCCAGCCTTTCCGCGACCGCAGCTGGGCGCGTACCGGCAAGTGCGAAAAATGCAAGCAGTGGCGCAACTGTCTCGGAAACGGAATGCACAACTGGCACGGCCTTTCCGATGAAGTCCTTCAGTGCCATTACGCAAAAACCCTATAATTTTCGTATCTTTGTAAGCTATGCTTATAAAGGGCGCCCGAGTCAATAACCTCAAGAATATCACGCTGGAAATCCCGCGTGGTAAACTGGTTGTCATTACCGGTATATCCGGCAGCGGCAAGTCGAGCCTTGCGTTTGACACCCTTTTTGCGGAAGGCCAGCGCCGATTCGCCGAAAGCCTGAGCTCATACGCCCGCCAGTTTCTCGGCCGTATGACCAAGCCCGACGTGGACGGAATCGAGGACATTCCTCCGGCAATCGCAATCGAGCAGAAGGTCAACATCAAGAATCCCCGGTCCACCGTTGCAACTACCACGGAAGTATATGACTACCTGCGTCTTATCTTTGCACGCATTGGGCGTACATATAGTCCTTTAAGCGGCGGTGAAGTGCGCAAGGAAGGCCCGGCGGACGTCACAGCGTACCTCAAGTCCCTGACGGATGACGGCACGACACTCTCTGAAGCCCACTACATTCTTGCCGACCTGAACTGGGGCAACCGCAGCGACCGTACGGAACTCCTCCTTCAACTCAAGGAAGACGGTTACAACCGCCTCTGGGCGGACGGCAAGCCCGTCAGGATAGAGGATGTGATGCAGAGCCGGACAGAGCCGGATAATGCATGGTTGCTGGTCGACCGCTTCCGTGACCTTGAAGACACCCAGCGTCTCCATTCCAGCATCGCCGACGCCTTCGCCAGGGGAGACTCCATCATGGCCGTGGCCACCGACAAAGGCATACAGAGGCGGTTCAGCGGCCGTTTTGAGCTTGACGGCATAAAGTTCATCGAGCCTGACGATTACCTGTTCAGCTTCAACAGCCCTCTCGGCGCGTGCCCCGTCTGCGGCGGTCTCGGCAAGATAATCGGCATCAGCGATGACCTGGTGGTGCCCGACAAGACCAAAAGCATCTACGACGGAGCGATTGCATGTTGGAGGGGCGACAAGATGGGCTGGTTCAAGGATCATCTCGTGCGCCTTGCGCCCCGCTACGGAATCGACGCCTTCAAGCCTTACTGCGAGCTGTCCGACAGCCAGAAGGACCTGATCTGGAACGCCCGTAGCAAGCGTGACGACGAAGACTCCCTCGTGGGCATCAATGAATTCTTCGAGTGGGTGGAAACGCAGCGTTACAAGATACAGTACAAGTTCATGCTGAGCCGTTTCAGCGGGCGTACCACCTGCCACGCCTGCAGAGGCACGCGACTGCGCAAAGAGGCTTTATACGTGCGTGTAGGAGGCAAGAACATAGCCGAACTGCTGAACATGAACGTGCGCGACCTCCTCGCTTTCATGCAGGATCTGGACCTCACGCCGACCGAAGCAGCAGTTGCCGCAGAGCCGCGTGACGAGATAATCTCCCGCCTCCGCTGCATCGACGACGTAGGGCTGGGCTATCTTACCATGAGCCGGGCTTGCAATACCCTGAGTGGCGGAGAGAGCCAGCGCATCAACCTTGTAACGGCAATAGGATCAAGCCTTGTGGGCTCCATGTACATACTCGACGAACCGAGCATAGGCCTGCATCCCCGAGACACTGAACGCCTTATCAAGGTTCTCAAACGCCTCCGCGACCTTGGCAACACCGTTATTGTTGTAGAGCACGACGAGGAGATAATCCGCGCCGCCGACTGGCTCATCGACATGGGGCCCCGGGCAGGTGAATTCGGAGGTCGCGTTATTTACGAGGGTTACCCGGGAAACTATAGCAACGCCCAACTGGAGGAATCCCTGACCCTTCAATACCTGGACGGCAGGCGTCACCGCTACGTGCGTACCCGTCGTCCCTGGCAGTACAGCATCGTGGTGGAAGGTGCGCATGAGCACAACCTTAAGGATATCGACGTCCGTATTCCGCTCGGCGTGCTTACTGTGGTCACCGGCGTGAGCGGATCCGGCAAGTCCAGCCTGGTGGGCGATATTCTTTATCCGGCACTGTGCCGAAGAATCAACGAAACCGGCGACCTCCCGGGCGTGTTCCGCGGCCTGAGCGGCAACCTGGACCGCATCCAGCGGATTGAATACGTGGACCAGAATCCCATAGGGCGCAGCAGCCGTTCCAACGCCGTCACATATCTCAAGGCATACGATCCCATCCGTGAGCTTCTGGCACAGCAGCAGTACGCCAAAATCAATGGATTCGGCCCCAACTATTTCAGCTTCAATACCGAAGGAGGCCGTTGTCCGGAGTGCCAGGGAGAGGGCGTAGTAAAGATCGAGATGCAGTTCATGGCCGACGTGACCATGGTCTGCGAAGAGTGCGGCGGAAAACGGTTCAAACCCGATGTGCTTGAGGTGCGCTACCGTGGCAAGAACATCGACGACATCCTTAACATGAGCGTTCGGGAAGCTTCCGAATTCTTTGCGGCAGGGGAGGAACCCGAAGCCATGGAGGTAGTGGAGCGGCTTCAGCCGCTGCTCGACGTCGGCCTTGGCTATATCCGCCTTGGGCAAAGCAGCAGTACGCTCAGCGGCGGCGAGAGCCAACGTGTCAAACTGGCGTACTTCCTCAGCCTGAGCCGCCGGAACAAGAAGTCGGAGCGCATACTCTTCATCTTCGATGAGCCTACAACCGGCCTGCATTTCTATGATGTGGAGAAACTGCTCAAGAGCTTCGACGCCCTGCTTGCCGCCGGTCATTCGCTGCTGGTGGTGGAACATAATCCCGACGTTATCCGCAGCGCCGACTGGATCATAGACTTGGGCCCCGATGCCGGCGATGAAGGAGGACAGATAGTGTTCGAGGGCACTCCCGAAGATATTAAGAAAGCAAATACATTTACCGCCCGCTATCTATGAGTTCCAAGACGATGAAATTCGTTATCGGCCGCCTTGGACAGTTCAGGCGCGTGCGGAAAGCCCTGGAGGGCACAGACAATGTGATCTGGGTGCATTCTTCCTCGTTCGGTGAATTCGAAGAGGTCCGCCCGGTGATATGCGCGATCAAGGCAGCTCACCCTGAATGCAAAATACTTGTGACCTTCTTTTCGCCTTCGGGATATGAGCACTTGAAAGACGATGCGATAGCTGATTTCGTATTCTACCTGCCGCTCGATTTCCCCTGGAATGCATGGCGCTTCGTGAAGCTGGTACATCCTTCCAGAGTCATAGTCTCCATAAGCGACTACTGGCTTTTCTTCCTTTGGGAACTAAGGCGGCGTCGCATTCCCACATATCTGGTGTCGGCCCGTTTCCTGCCCACGATGAACTACTTCAAGCCCCGAGGTTTCCTGCACCGCGACGCATTCCGCACATGTTTCACTCATATTTTCGTGAAAACGGAACTGTCGGTCGAAGTTCTCAGGAATGCAGGGATAACAAACGTTTCGTATGCTGGCGATCCCAGGGTGGAGCGTGTCCGCGCCATCGCAGCGGAAGCATGGTCGGACGCCGTCGTCGAGCGCTGGAGCGGCGGGCGCAAGGTGTTCGTTGCCGGAAGCACGCTACCCGATGAAGATGACGAGTGCGTTATAGCCCTTGCCAACGCCAATCCTGACGACAAGTTTCTGCTCATTCCGCACGAAGCGGACGAAGCCGAATTGATGCATCTGCGCTCGTCGATCGAAGGCCGAAGCGTATTGTATTCCGAAGCCGGTGACGACGTTGCAGGCGCCCAGGTATTGATTGTAGATGTTGTGGGTAAACTGTCCAGAATCTATCGGTATGGCTTTGCCTCGTTCGTGGGCGGCGGATTCTGCGGGATTGCTCCGCACAGCGTCATCGAGCCTGCCGCCTATGGAATCCCGGTGTCTTTCGGACCCATATTCGGGTACCAGATGCACTGCCAGCGCATGATTGATGCCGGCGCAGCCGTTGCAGTCAAAGACAGGGATGCCATATGTGAATGGTATTCCCGGCTCAAGTCTGACCCGGATTATACTGAAGCAATGGGTATTGCCGCCGCCGAATACTGCAGGAAGGGGAGCGGTATAGCAGAAAAGCTTGCGGCGGAGATAATGTCTTAAACCATATCCCAAGTCAGGACCGTGTCTTCCTCGAGGTCGCGCTGCGCCTTGCGGCCTGCGACTATGTCCGCGAATCGCGGAGGGATTCCGGTGCCTGGGCGCTTGGCCATCAGGTCGGCGGCTGCAATGAGTTCTCCCTGCTTAACGTTACGGGTTAGCACAAGCGAGCGGCGGGCTTCGCGGCGGGGGATCTCTTCACAGGGCAGTACCGTCTTTTCAGGAGATCCGAGCACCGTGTCAATCCACCTGAAAGCTTCGATGGCCTTGCGGAAATCGTCGGGATCGCCAGCATGGTAGTGGTCGTTTCCAGGCAGGGTTTTATCCAGGGTAAAGTGCTTTTCAATTACTTTAGCTCCAAGCATGTAAGCCGCTGCAAGAGTGAGCATTCCGGAATCTGGCGCAACATGGTCGCTAAAGCCTACTGTTAATTCCGGATACGCTTCTTTGAGGGTGGTGATCACCCGCAGATTGGCGTCTTCCGGAAGAGTGGGATAAGAGAGAACGCAGTGCAGCAGGACAATGTCTTTGCAGCCTTCCTCGCGCAGTGCGCGGACGGCTTCGTCAACCTCTGACATATATGAAGCGCCGACGGAGAGCACCACCTTCTTGCCCTTGCGGGCTATATGGCGTATGAAGGGTAGATTGGATATGTCGGAAGACGAGATCTTGTAGAAATCGACCATGTCCTCCAGATAGTCGGCCGAGGCGTAGTCGAACGGGGTCGAGGTGAAATCCAGTCCTTTTGCGTGTGTATGGTTGCAGAGCTCGCGATACTCCTTCTCTCCGAATCCGTCGTGCTTCAGGAACAGCTCGTACTGGCTGCGGGTTGGCTCCTTTGTGAGGTCCCAGTAGGCAGGGGAGTTCTTCGACACTATGGTTCCCGCCTTGTAAGACTGGAATTTGGCGCAGTCGACGCCGGCCTCGGCGGCCTTGTCTATATAGAGCTTCGCTGCATCCAGAGGGGTGATTCCGAGCGCCTTCGCGGTATCGTAGAAGTTTACGCCCATCTCGGCTATCAGGTAGGGTGCTTTGTCCATCTCAGATATTGTTTATCAAGTTCATGACACGACGGCGACCGTTCCTGAGGTCGTGCGAGAGAAGCACCTGCTGGAAATGCAGGCGTGATCCGGCGCTCATGCGCAGGTAGGTGTCGAGCGTGCCTTTGATGACTTCGTCCGGGGGATTGAGTCCAATGTATGAGAATCCGTTCTCGCTGCTCACGAAGCCGTGTTTCTCCTCCCTGTGGTTCTGCGCCATCGCGATTGCGGGGATGCCGAGTATGGCCAGTTCGTAGCCGGTGCGTCCGCGGGAGGTAACGCCAATGTCGCATGCGGTCATGAGTTCCGGCATGTCCGGGACGTCGTAATAAACGTCGATGTTCGGATGGCTGTTGTATAGCAGCAGTTCGTCCACGTTGTGCTTTGCACGTCCCAGGACCACCGTAAAGCGGTAGGAGTCATATTCAGGCGCGCTGATGATCTTCAGAAGCCTGTCGGAGTAGTTCTGGGGGTCGGAACCGCCGAAGCAGATGAATACGCGTTCCACCTTCTCTTTAATGGCGATGGGCTTGTAGAACATGAAGGTCTTGCCGCAGATGTAGTAGCGCTCGCCTACGAAGATGTTGGGCTGGTCGGTTTCGTGATACAGGGCGTTGAATACGAGATCCGCCTTGGAATTGCCTTCTCCGTCGTCTTCGAAATTGATTATCCTGGCGTTGGGGAGTACCGAACGCAGGCCTATCATGTAGTCTATCGAAGTGGTGAGTATGTCGTTGATGAAGATTGTGTACTGTTCGCGGCGGCAGATGTCGAAAAGCTCCGCTATTCCGTTGACCGGGATGAGGTTGTGCGTTGTGGCTCCGAATACCTTCGGGTCGGTCTGGTTTACATCGTAGTAGAGGTCGGGCTTGACGAAGAATTCGTCGGCGAGCTCCAGTGCCCTGTAGATGTGGCCGATGCCCCGGGTATTGTTGCCGTTGACGTAGATGGCCACTTTCTGGCCCTCCAGCACCATTTCAGCGGCTTTCAGTTCGGTGAACCCGTCCACGTCGAGGGCTTCCTCGGGAGGCAGTTCGTATACGTCGACATTGTTGCCGATGCGGCTGTCCGGAGTGACCACTGATGCTCGGGAAATTACAAAGGCGCCCGTTTCCAGATAGTTGGCGGGAAGATACTGGCGATTGAGGCGCTTCTCATATGCGGGAACCTTGTGTCCTCCCTCCTCCTTCCAGGACAGGTGAGGAGCGTTAATGGCGGATATGAGGGTGTCCAGACCACTTTCGACAGCGGCGTTGATGGCTTTGTCCAGGCTGGCGGCGGTCAGTGTGGGGGAGGTTGGCTGCAGGGTCACTATGTAATCCCAGGAGCCTTCCGGAATGGCATCGAAAACGACGGAATCGAGAGTGACCGCGTCGCCGCAGAGAGCGGCGTCGCGCCATTTGACGTCAACCCCCATCTGAGTGGCGACGATTCTGACCTCGGGGGAGTCGGTGCTCACCACGATATCTGTTATCATCTTGGATTCGAGGGCGTTGCGTATGGCATAGTAAACCAGCGGATGCCCTCCGACTATCCTTATGTTCTTGTTGGGGATTCCCTTGGAACCGGCCCTAGCGGGAATCACTGCCAGAATCTTCATAGCACAAATATAGCATTATTTCGCGGAATTGATTACTTTTGTATCAATGACAACGCAGACGCTTTACGACCCGCTGAGGCGGAAGGAAGTGGCCGCCACGCCCGAGGAAAAGGTGCGCCAGTGGTTTATCGGCGTGCTGACTGCTTCCCATGTTCCGGCTCACCTGATGATGAGCGAGGCGGCGATGACCTTCGGAGCCAAGCGCTGGCGAGCCGACATCCTGGTATACGACCGCTCCGGCAAGCCTCTTGCCGTGGTTGAATGCAAGCGGCCGGGAGTGGATGTAGACGCCGGCGTAGCCGCCCAGGCGATGCGTTACAATATGGTGCTCGACGTGCAGTGGCTGATCCTGACAAACGGCTCCCGCACGCTGGTATTCCGCAGGAACGGCGACGTGTTCGCGTCCTGCGACCATTTACCCGAATACGAAGAAATGACATGCTGACTTTGATGCCACAATATCTTGACCGCCCGGTCTTCAGGCTGGTGGGAGAAGTAGCCGCCGAAAGGGGAGTGAAAGCTTTCGTGATAGGCGGGTACGTGCGTGACTGCCTGCTTGGGCGTCCATGCAACGATATCGACATTGTTGTAGAGGGCAGCGGAATAGAATTCGCCAAGGCCGTAGGAGAAAAAAGCGGCCGCAACGTATCGTATTTCCAGAATTTCGGCACTGCGATGCTGCATTTCCAGGGCGATGAAATCGAATTCGTAGGCGCCCGGAAGGAGTCCTATCGCCGCGAATCCCGCAAACCCATAGTCGAGAACGGCACCCTTGAGGACGACCAGCAGCGGCGCGACTTTACCATCAATGCGCTCGCACTCAGCCTCCAGGCCGACAGTTTCGGAGAATTGGTCGACCCTTTCGGTGGCGTGCGCGACCTTGCCGAAGGCGTTATCCGCACCCCTCTCGATCCCGACACCACATACTCGGATGATCCGCTGCGCATGCTCCGCGCTGTGCGTTTCGCTGCCAAGCTCAGCACCCCGGAGCTGCAGTTCAGGATAGTTCCCGAGTCGATGGATTCGATGCGGCGGATGGCTGACCGCCTTTCCATCCTTTCGGTGGAGCGCATCAGTGAGGAACTCAACAAAATGATGGCGACCCCGCGCCCGTCCATGGCTTTCGAGCTGATGGAGGAGGCCGGGCTGCTGAGCCATATCCTGCCCGAAATCAGTGCGCTGAAAGGCGTCGAGACTGTGGACGGGAAGGGGCATAAGGACAACTTCCAGCACAGCCTGGCTGTGCTCGACAACGTCGCCGCCGTCTCCGACAGCATTCCATTGCGCTGGGCTGCGCTGCTGCACGATATCGGCAAGGCCGCAACCAAGCGGTACGACGCTGCGCTCGGCTGGACCTTCCACGGCCATGATGTCGTCGGAAGCAAGATGGTACCCAGGATATACGAACGCCTGAGGCTGCCTCTCGACGAGATGAAGTTCGTGCGCAAGATGGTATGGCTGCATCTGCGTCCGATTGCGCTGGTCGACGGAGACGTCACCGACAGCGCTGTGCGCCGCCTGCTTTTCGATGCCGGCGACGACATCGATTCGCTGATGATACTGTGCGGCGCCGACATTACGTCGAAGAACCCAGCCAAGGTGGCACGCATACGCTCCAACTTCGAGCTGGTGAAACGCAAGCTGGCCGACGTGGAGGAGAAGGACCGCATACGCAATTTCAACAATCCCATTACCGGCGAATATGTCATGGAGGTCTACGGCATAGAACCTTGCCGCGAAATAGGCCTTCTGAAGGAAGCTGTCAAGGAAGCGATACTCGACGGCGAGATCGGCAACAATTTCGAAGAGGCCGACGCCTGCATGAGGCGCCTGGCCCCGTCATTCGGCCTGCATGAGAAATAAGTATCTCTCATACCTGAGCGACGTCAGGCGCTATTCGCAGCGCACCTGCGACATATATGCGGACGTGCTGCAGTCGTTCGTGGATTTCTGCGACGGGTCGGAGGACTTTGCAACCCTGCTGAATGTGAACTCCATCCGTGCCTATGAGGTTTATCTGTTCGACAAGCGCAAGTTGGCGGCACGCACGGTCTCACAGCATCTCAGTGTGCTGAGCGGATTCTGCCGCTTCCTGATGAAGCAGGGAGTGCTGCAGAGCAACCCGGTGCATCTTGTCAAGCGCCCTAAGGAAGAAAAACGCCTGCCGCTGTTCTACAAGGACGCATCGATGGAATCTTATTTCGAGGGTACGAAGGGCGACCCGGAATACGGCACTTATGAACAGAAACTGAACCGTCTTATTATCAGCATGCTTGCCTCGTGCGGGCTCCGCAGGGCCGAGCTGATATCGCTGAACGTGGGTTCGGTGGATCTTTCCAGACAGGTGATCCGCGTGACCGGTAAAGGAGATAAAATGCGCGAAATTCCGCTGATTCCTTCGCTTTGTGAAGAAATTTCATTATATTTGAGTGCAGCCAGTTCTTTGATGGAAGATGCGTATTCGCCGGAATCGCCACTCCTGCGCACCAGGAAAGGCGCACGTCTGTATCCGGTTTACGTTGACAGGGTGGTGAAGAAGGAGCTTGCCGCCGTTCCCGGAATTACCGTACGGCGCTCTCCGCACGTTTTGCGTCACACCCTGGCCACGGAGCTTCTTGCCGACGGAGCCGACCTGAATTCGATCAAGGAGTTGCTCGGACACAGTTCGCTTGCCGCGACGCAGGTTTATACGCACAATACCGTCGAGAGGCTGCAGAGTGTATATAAAAACGCCCATCCGAGGGCTAAAAACGGAGGTAAAAATGGAGATTAAACTCAAAGCCCTGAAGTTCGACGCCGGTGAGAAGCTCACCGCCTTCGTCGAGAAGAAAGTGTCCCGCCTGGAGAAATTCTTCCTTCCCGGTGTGGCTCCCGAAACAGAAGTCTCCCTTGAGGACGTAAAGGAAGGCAAGAAGGCCAAACTTCACATTCACCTTCCCGGAGACGACCTCATCATCGAAAGGGTCGCCGACACCTTCGAAAACGCAATCACCGGTGCAGTCGATGCGATGAAGGAAAAACTCACACGCACCAAGGAAAAATTGTTTGACAAATAGACCGCTGCAGAGCGGATATGTTAAAGGCGGCCGGTTGGCCGCCTTTTTTATTTACAGAAGTGTTCGTACAGACGTGTGAGAGTGCCGTTGATGACGTTGCGCGGCCCGCTCTCGTCGATGCGCGTGCCGCTGCTCATCATCACGAGCCCGAAGGACCGGTCAGGGGCGAAGAACATAGCGCTGCGGAGTCCGTAAGCGCCGCCCGTATGGCCGACGAGGGTGACACCGGGAATGCGCTCGTCGGTGATGCACATGGCAAGGCCGTAATGCTCGTCGTCGGAGCGCGGAGTCTGCATAGAGCGGGAAGATTCTTCGCTGATGATCTGCACGCCGTCGGGCGAGGTGCCGTATCCCATGTGCATCATCATGTAGCGCGCCAGGTCGCAGGCCGAAATCTTCATGCCGCCGGTGGGGGAGAACAACGGTGCGTCGTATCCGAAACGGTAATTGGATATCTGCTCACTGCGGGGCTCATAGGCGGCGGTGCTTTCCACCATGCGGTCTTCTTCGGAGTTGTAGGCGTAGAGTTTTACGAAACGGGATGCGTCAAGCGAATCGACACAGTATCCCCCGTACAGATGCAGCGGCTCCAGCACGTGGGCCCGTACATAATTGTCGAAGCGCTCGCCGGAAAGCTTCTCTATAAAAGTGCCGATGAGGTTGAAATTCAGGTTGCAGTATTCGTAGCCCGTGCCAGGCTCATAGTCGTTGTAACACAGCGCACAGTCGGGATTCGTTTCCGGATTGATGCTGTCGATGCTGAAATAGCCCTGGCTGTCGTTAAGGCTGGAGGTGTGCGACAGCATCATTTCCAGGGTTATTACGGTGTCAGGGTATTTGGGATTGCGGATAGGGAAGCCGGCGAGCGTGCTTGCATCGGTGTCGAGAGTCACAAGGCCCTTTTCCACCAGCTGCAGGATTGACACTGCACTGAAGGACTTGGAGATGGACGCAATGCGGAACAGCGAATTGTCCTGAACGGGAGCACCGGTTTCGAGGTCGGCGACGCCGAAGTTCTCGTGATAGACTATCCTGTTGTCTTTGACTACGGCGACGGCGAGTCCGACGTTGCCGATCTCTTCACGGAAAGCCTCGATATCTTCGCGGAAGGCTTTTTCGCGGCTGTTGCAGGAGCAAATGAGCGGCAGCAGTGCCACCAGTATGAGAAAGATTCGTTTCATATTTATAAATAATCGATTTCCATGTCCCAGGTCCAGTTGGGGAAGTACAGGTTGCCGCCAGCCCATTCGACTTCGCCGCGCTGGAAGTCGACGGTCTCGCTCCGGGGATACTTTTTGGCGGGGATGAGTTCACCGCTGTAGTCGGTGTTGACGTACATGCGATAGGAGTCTATGCCGCCGAGGTAGAAATATCGGGACTGGGGGTGGGCTGAAAGATAGCTGCCACTGGCAAAAGGAGGGATGCCGAACGACATGTCCACCGGCACCCAGCCGATTCCTTCGAAGTACAGCTCGCCCCAGTCGTGCATGTTCCATGCGTCCGGATGCATCATGAATCCGCTCTGGAAATGCGCAGGTATGCCTTTGTAACGGCACATTGTAAGCAGCAGCAGGGTCACTTGCCCGCAGTCGCCGTGGTGTGCGCCTAGGACGTATTCGGGTATGTTGTCGAGGGTGGAATACTCGCGGGCCGATGCCCAGGGGTAGTTGGCGTCGATGTACTCGAACATCGCCTTTGCCTGCAGGTAGGGATTGTCGATGCCGGCTGTCAGCGAGTCGGCCAGGGTCTTTATCCCTGGAGTGAAGACCATGTGCTTTTCGCGCTCGGAAGTGTATTCCTTGTAGAACTCTGAATTCTTGTCGTAGGGCAGTATTTCGGCATGCTCGAGGTCGTTCCACTCGCCGCTGGCGGTGAACTCAAATTCTTCGATGAATTCAGTGGGCTTGTCTTTGACTGCTTTCGCCTCCATGTAGAGGGTGCTGTGGCAGGTCTTGTCACCGGAGAAAACAGGATTCGGGTGATTGGCGGAGATGAAGCGCACATCGGTCTGTCGGGGGACGTCGGAACGCGGGAAGGGGAGCCAGCACCTGATGGTCTTACCCGCCGGCACCACATTAGGCTTGACGACAAGTGAGTATTTCACGCGCATGCGCTTTGGTGCGGCAAGGCCTCCTCCTTTTCCGACGATTTCCGGGATGTTTACGGCATCGCTGGCGGAATGGTCCGCATAAGGCGACGGGGCCCCGTCAACGGCCTCGAAACGGGCCTTTGCGGCAGGATCTATGCGGAATAGGTTGCGCCCGGCGTTGCGGAAGTAGCGGGTTTCACCGTCGATGGTCATGGCTTCCAGGGCACCGGAGGATGTCCAGGTGTCGATCTGCTCATCGGTGACTTCGGGAATGTACTTCCTTACGTAGTCGGTTACCTCAGCCCTGGTCTTCTTGAAGTCGCAGCCAAGGCGATACTGAAGGTCTTTGTCCCAGGAATACGAGGGACGGCACTGAACAAGAAAAAGGCAGCAGCCCAGGACTGCTGCCAATAATATCGGAAAACGCTTCATTATTGTTTGTTTTTCTTCTTTTTGCTGAAGGCGTGCTGGACTACGGTGTCCTGAGGAAGCTCTTCGAGACGCTCCATCATAGAATCCGGATCGGCAAGCAGGGCCATCAGTTTCTTGAATGCGTTCACGAAGTAGAATCCGTCGCAGAAACGCTCGTCGGTGACTATGCGCAGGGGCATCAGCTTGCCGACGACGATCTCTCCGTTGCGCACAACAGGCTTCTTGGATTCCTTGCCCATGGCGAAGAACATACCGGTGTTGCCGAAGTTATAGACGTGGTGGTAGATGGAAGGTCCGTGGATGGACTTGAGGTTGGTGACGAACGCGGTGCAATGGAACGGAAGCAGGTCGAGTATGGCCTTGGGCAGAAGGCCGTGCACGTCTGCGAACTTCAGCAGGCCAATCATGATGCCGATCATGAAATTGGGCACGATGGAGAATATGCGGGCCATTGTGTCGGTGTCGTTCTTCGTGTCGATCGACGCAACGTTTTTCGCGATGACTTCATTAATGCGGTCCCTGATTTCAGGAAGGGATTCGTGGCCGGTGAAATCTATCTTGATCGTGGCGTCGGCGGCTTCCTGGCTGAGGGCCTTCTTTACAAGGAAAGAAATCTGGATGCAGTTGCGGGCATAGATGCGGCCGTTGCAGATGAAACGGTTGATACGGGGGTACAATGCGGTGCCGCGGACGATGGCGGCAATGAGGATGTGCATGTAATTGTACTTTTCCCCTTTTTCGTATTCTCTTTTGATGAATTCGTCGAGGGGCTCGCAGGGAACGTCGTAACTTGTTGAGTTCTGCGCATCTGCGCGGGTGGGCATGATGTGTGGCATCAGCCTCTGGATGGGATCGAGGTTCTTAACCTTCTTCCCGTCAGCTCTGTATCCGAACATAGGTCGTTTTTAGGTGTTAGCGAGCGTAAATATAGGAAAAATGCCCGAAATGTCAAAACTTCGGTGCAGAATCGTACACCGACTGAAGGGTGTATGTGGGGTCGTCGTTGAACCACCCCTTCAGGAGTGCGTCTACGGCTTCTTTGGCGTCGGGATAGTATTCTCCGGTATCGTGACGGAAGTAGTAATGGTGCTCCGGACCGGGCACGCCCTTGCCGCCGCAGTCCCAGAGGACTGCCGGAAGACAGTAGGTACGGGCGGCTTTTGCGATGTATTCCATGTAATACAGTGAGAAGGCCCAGGCTCGGGCGTCTTTCTTGTCGCGGCGCGAACAGCCTATTTCGCCGATGTAGACGGGGATGTTCTTTGCGATGTAGTTCTCGTACAGCATGCCGAAGATTTCCTGCACATGGTCTTCGTCGTATTTGGCATGCTTGTAACCGGGCGCACCTGTGTGGCCCCAGTCAGTGTATGGCAGATAGCTCTTTCCGTCAGCGCCTTCCTTGCCGAGAGTGTAATCGCTGGGGTCGTAATAGTGAACGGAAACCATAAGCCTGTTCGCCGGGTCATCGGGAAGCACCAGATACTTGGCGAAGGTGGGATTGGCGCAGTATGTGGAAACACCCAGCCAGCGGGTCTTGTTGTTGCCTCCGGTGGCGCGGACGGCATCCACGAAAACCTGCAGCCATTCGTTGAGCACGTCGCACTGCAGGCGGGGATTGGCCTTGAATTCGGCGCTGTGGCCCCATCCGCCGTCGTTGAGTTCGTTGAAACCTTCGAACATGAGCCAGTCGCCGGCGTCCTTGAAATTGTTTGCGATCTGCGTCCAGACGGCTGCGATTTCTTTCTTTATCTGCTCGTTGAGAGCTTTGTCCTTTGCGGCGTTCTTGATATCCTGCCAGTGGCCGTCGTCGTGGTCTTCGTCGTGATGGGTATCGACGATTATGTTGTCGAACCCGGCGGTGCGGGCGTATCCCACGACCTCGGTGACGCGTGCCATCCATTTAGCATCTATCTTGTAATCGGGCGCCGGGCCAATCTTGGCGAGCCATGTGACGGGAATGCGGATGGTGGTGAAACCGGCTTCGCGTACCTTGGTGATAGCCTGCAGCGTAACCGTTGGATTGCCCCAGACGTTCTCGTCGGGCATCAGGTAGTGACTGCTGGTCGGACTCTCCTCGTATGCGTCGAGCTGGTTGCCCAGGTTCCATCCCATACCCATCTGGAGCGTGCGCCTGGTGGCATCATTCTCAAGCGGGGTGTCCGGTTTATCGCCGGGATTCCCGTTCTGGTTGCCGTTATCGCCGCCTTCTGGATTGGTTGAAGGCGGGGGCGGGGGAACGTCGGGACCGTCGTTGTTTGCATTGCCTGGCATGCCGCAGCACAGAAGTGCCAGCGTGGCAGCCGTAAATAACATAAATCGCTTCATATTGCGAAGATAAGAATATTATTTGCAGATAATGGATAAAATGCGCATATTTGCACCCACTTTCCGGGGCTGTTCTGGTTTTGACAGCATTGACGACGGAAGGTAAGCACGCCGGGAGTGGATGGTTGGCCCGTAATCCTCAGCCGTCGAACAATTAGTAGGCAACTACAACTATGCATACGCTTGCTAATCTCCAAGAGATTCAGCATTAATCAGAGCCGCCAAGGCTGCGGAACTGACGTATATCCCTCCGGCTTTAAGCCACTTATGTCCGGACCAAGGGGTATCATTCAAAGCGGATGCGC
>JAEEGL017356688.1_pt1 | contig 17244 bp, 14 predicted proteins | sample 9134231 | NCBI WGS metagenome assembly JAEEGL01 (sample SAMN16246548, study PRJNA631951) | gut metagenome | biome: gut microbiome; feature: rumen; material: fiber-attached | host: Bos | place: Iran: Karaj | collected 2018-10
ATTCGCAAGTAAAAGAACTACTTAAAAATGGCGAAAAGGTGCTTGTTTGTGGCTCTCCGTGTCAAATGGCGGCACTCCGTTCGTTTTTGAAAAAGGACTACGAAAACCTTATCATTGCAGATTACATTTGTAGGGGAATCAATTCTCCGAAAGTTTGGAGAAAATACCTCGATTCTTTTGAAGAACGCTATGGTTCAAAAGTAGTTTACTGTAAGGCAAAATCCAAGGAATATGGTTGGCGAAACCTTACGCAAAAAGTAATCCTCGAAAACGGAAAAGCATATTACGAAACCAAAGACCAAAGTAATTTTACCAAAGGATATTTACGTACCGGTGTTTATTGTCGTCCATCGTGCTATGACTGCAAATTCAAAGGCTACCCAAGAATTGCCGACATCACGCTCGCCGATTTTTGGGGCATCGAAAAAGTCAACACGAGTATGGAGAAAAATTTGGGAACATCGTTGGTGGTCGTTAACTCCCAAAAAGGTGCAAAATATTTTGAAGAAGTTAAAAAACGGATCAACTACGTTGAGGTGCCTTTTGATAGTATTGAGGCAGGCAATCGCTCGCTAAATCTTTCTGTTGATCCGCCCAAAATAGATAGGAAACAATTCTTCGACGATTTGGACAAAATATCGTTCTTAGAATTGGCTAAGAAATACAATTTTGACAACAACATAATAACTTGGAAATCAAAACTTAAACGAATATTAGCTGTGTGTTATTTGATTGTTCGCAGAACAAGACTTAACCCTACTGCATTGTTTACTTTTTTAAAGGTAAACAAGATTTCTGAAATATTACATGGAAAAATGGTTGTGCCAACACCACATTCGATTATTACAGTAAAAAAAGGAGGCAAAATCATTAAAAAAGGTATTGTAATTATTGGTACAAAAAAATTCCCGAGGTCAAAACTTGAAACAAGAATCCTCGTAGATACCAATGGTACATTAGAATTTGCTGGCAATGCGACAATCGGCTATGGCTCTGACATAGAAGTGTTTCCAAATGCGATTGTAAAGTTTGGTGCAGGTGTTGCAACAAATATCGGTACAACCATAATCTGCCAAGAACGTATTGAAATTGGGAACACAACAATGCTTGGACGACACATAACAATACGCGACAACAACGGCAACCATTTCTTAAACCGTCAGGGCTACAAAAATTCGAGACCAGTTATTATAGGAGACAAATGCTGGCTTACAGAATCTTGTACGATAATGCCTGGTGTCAAGATAGGAGACGGAGCCATCGTGGGCGCATTGTCGCTCGTTATCAAAAATGTACCGCCTAATGTGGTAGTTTCAGGTCATCCCGCTGAAATAGTGGATGAAGATATATTGTGGAAATATTAATAAAAACAATTATATGGAATTAAATACATTTATAAAAGAATTTGCGTCACAATTTGACGATACTGACGAATCTGAATTCTGCGCAGATACCGTTTATCAGGAATTGGACGAATGGAGTTCGCTGATGTCGATGGCGATAATTGCCTTTGTTAAAACGAAATACGACAAGACAATTACAGGAAAGGAAGTCCGCGAATGTGAAACAATCAAGGAACTTTTTGATTTAGTTGCATCCAAATAATGGAAAACATTTTCTCGCTTTCAGGCAAAAAAATATTAGTTACCGGTGCATCTTCGGGAATAGGCAGGGCGGTTGCTGTGCAGTGTTCCAAGATGGATGCGCAAGTGATTGTATCTGGACGCAACATCCAACGACTTGATGAAACACTGTCGCAGATGGAAGGTGGCGATCATCTCATTGCCGCCGGAGATATTACAAAAAAGAATGATATTTGCAAAATTGTTTCAGAACTGCCTGCCCTTGATGGTATTGTTCACTGCGCCGGCATAGGACATCGAAAAGTTTGCAAACAATTGGAAGAAGTTGATATTGACAACGTTATGAATATCAATTTCAAAGCGCCTGTAATGCTTCAAACAGAGATTCAGAAAAGTAAAAAACTTTCAAAAGGTGCATCTATTATTTTCATCGCATCTATCGCTGCCGAATCGCCATCGTATGGCAATGCAATTTATTCCGCATCGAAAGGCGCATTGGTTTCATACGCCAACTGTTTGGGATTGGAATTGGCTCAACGCCAAATTAGAGTCAACGTGATAAGTCCTGCGATGGTTTGGACGGATTTGATTTTGAACGATTCTGTAACGAAGGAGCAATTGCAGGAAGACGAAAAAAAATATCCTCTCAAACGATACGGACAGCCGCAGGATGTTGCCAATTTGGCGGTTTATCTGTTGTCTGATGCCGCAAGTTGGATGACGATAAGTAATGTAAAAATTACAGGGGGGGTAATTAAGTTATAAGAAAGTCAAGTATGTTTGTAAAAGCAATTTCATACTATCTTCCCGACAAGATATTGACTAACAGCGAGTTGGAGCGACTATTTCCTGAATGGAGTGCAGAAAAGGTTTCCAAAAAAGTTGGCATAGATTCGAGGCATATTGCTGCGGAGAATGAAACCGCCTGTGATATGGCGGAGAAAGCCGCAAATAAACTTTTTGCGGAATACAATATCAATCCGCAAGATATTGATTTCTTGTTACTGTGCACGCAAAGTTCAGACTATTTTCTGCCATCAACAGCTTGTATTTTGCAGAATCGACTTGGCTTAAAAACATCTTGTGGCGCATTTGACTACAACCTCGGCTGTTCGGGCTGCATATACGGTTTGGCAGTGGCAAAAGGATTGATAATGTCTGGCACGGCAACAAACGTACTTTTGATCACTGCCGAAACATATTCAAAATACCTTCACCCTGACGACAAAAGCAACCGTTCTATCTTTGGTGATGGTGCGGCGGCATGCCTGATTTCAACAGAAGGTTTTGCCGAAATAGGCGACTTCGTGCTTGGAACAGACGGCAGTGGCGCCGAAAACTTGATTGTCAAATCTGGCGGAGCAAGACAAAAAAAACAAAGTGGCTGTTTTTCTACCGACGATGACGGTCATACACGCTACGATGATTATTTGTATATGAATGGCAGTGCGATACTGAATTTTTCGCTTGATGTAGTCCCTCAATTGGTAAAAAACATTGCGGAGAAAAACAAATGTTCTGTGGAAAACGTTGATTACTACATTTTCCATCAAGCAAACCGCTATATGCTCAATACAATAAGAAAGATATGCCAAATTCCGCAGGAGAAATTTTATATCAACTTATCCAAAACAGGCAATACAGTATCGTCAACCATACTTATTGCCTTGAAAGACTGTCTTGACAACAGTATTCTAAACAGAGGAATGAATGTATTGATATCGGGCTTCGGTGTCGGTCTTAGTTGGGGCGGCACAATGTTGAAAATTAAGTAAAAATGTGTAACGAAACAACAATTGGCAACAAAACACTTCCTTCGATAGGATTTGGACCGGGCGGTTTGGGATATTCTCCCAAAATGCAAAAACAACGGAAGGGATTGTCATTATTTGTTTTCAAGGTAATGAACAAACTATTTTACCGTCCAAGTTCTGAAAAAAATTACGTTAATTCTGTTACACACGCATTGAAAACGGGATTCAGGCTGATTGATTATTCGTCAGCATACGGCGACGGAAAACTTATTGGCAGGGCTATCAACAAGAGTGGAATTGACCGTGAAAAACTTTTCATCACCACACGTGTTAGCAACCGCGCACAAAGAGAGAATAAGGTTAGGGAGGAGTTTTTGAGTTTTTTGCAAAATGCAGGTCTCAAATACGTTGACTTGCTGCAATTTCATTGGCCAATAACAGGCTTGTACCTTGATACTTGGCAAGAAATGGAAAAACTCAAAGACGAAGGACTTGTAAAACATCTCGGGGTTGCAAATTGTCATCAACACCACTTGGAAGATATTTTCAAAATCTGCAAACATCGTCCCGAAGTCGGACAATTTGAAATCCATCCGTTGTTTACGCAAAAACCATTGATTCAATATTATAAAGACAATGGAATCATTGTGGAGGCATACACACCGATAGCGCGATACGACGATAGACTGGTGCGTCTGCCATTGTTGAAAAACTTGGAAAAGAAATACAAGAAGACATTCATACAGATTATTTTGCGTTGGCACGTGCAAAATGGAGTCATTCCGTTGGTTAGGGCATTGAGCAAAGAACACCAAAAAGAAAATTTCGGTATTTTTGACTTTGAACTTTCCGACGAAGATATGAAACTCATCGACGGCATCAATATCAACAGCCGTCTGCGCTACGACCCTGACAATTGTGATTTTAGTATATTGTAGATAATCCAATGATTTCCGAGCAAGACTCATCCCTTATATCTTCTATCAGATTTCCTTTGGCTGTAATGGTGGTGGCAATCCACTCTTACATACCCATTGAGGGCTGGGAATACGCAAATATCCTTTCACAAGGATTTGGAAGTAATGTTGCAGCTTTCGTTATGATAACAATCTCCCAAGTATTATGTCATATTGCAGTACCAACTTTTTTCTTAATATCAGGATATTTGTTCTTCTCCAACTTTGCAACCGGAGATAAAGATATTTGGCAAAAAAAGTTAGTCGGGCGTGTAAAAACATTGGTTATCCCATATTTCTTATGGATATTGATTTACATTTTGTTTTTAATTGCCAAAGATTATCATAATGTAATGACTAATGGACTTCTTAATTGGCTTTCCGAAAAAGGAGGTTGGAATATGCTTTGGAGTTCTAATTGCTGGAATTTAGACAGAACAGACATTTTTGGCTTGCCGGCCATTTCATCGTCTCCTATACTCGTTCCTTTTTGGTTTATGAGAGATTTGATTGTTTGTATCATTTTGTCTCCTGTTTTATGGATATTTTTCCGGAAGAGTTCGCATACCATAATCAAGATATTGGCAATCTCGTTGATTTCATTTATTTATTTTTCTCAATTATCATTGATAATACCTGGTCTAAGTGGTATTGCATTGTTCTATTTTAGTATTGGTGCAATGTTGAGTTTAAATGGGAAAAGTGTTTGTGAATATGCACATAAATATAACAAATTGTCCTATATTGCTTTCATTGTTTTGTTTATCGTAGAAGTTATACTTTTCGGACATAATACATATTTTGGGAATCTCATTTATCCATTTTACGTGCTATCGGGAGTTGTTTTTATTATAAACTTTATCAAAAACAACAAAAAAATTAGTTCAAAGTATGAGCAATATACATTCTTCATTTTTGCATTTCACGTCTTCGTTTTGCCATTGGTTGGGATCGGACTCCGCAAATTAATTATGATTGGCACGGGCGAAAGCACAATAAATGATTTAGCATTTGCTAACGATTATTTTTGGATAGTTGTTATTGAATATTTAACAAAGATTGCGATAACATTACTGGTTTCGATGTTCGTATATAAAATGTTGGAGCGATTAATACCTAAGGTTTGCAATATACTTTGCGGAAAGAGGACAAATCGTTATGATATAAATTCAAAGCGTATCTAACAATGCAGACCTCCAACAAAACCATTGCAAAAAATACTATTTTCCTATACATCCGCATGATGGTTACAATGATAATCTCGTTGTACACATCGCGGGTTGTATTGAAAATCCTCGGTATAGACGATTATGGAATTTATCAGGCAGTAGGCGGCATTGTTGGATTCCTGAGTTTTTTGAACAACGCCTTAGGTACAGGAACATCGCGATTCATCACATTCGGACTTGGCGAGGGCGACAAAGACAAACTAAAAAAAATATTCTCGACGACCTTGACCGTCCATATTTGCTTGGCAGTTTTCATTGTCGTTTTGGCAGAAACAATTGGCTTATGGTTCTTATACAACAAATTAGTCATACCCGGCAATCGCTTCGATGCCTCTCTGGTGGTCTATCATCTGTCGATAATAACAGCGTTTTTTTCGTTGACGCAAGTGCCATACGGGGCGTGCATCATTGCACACGAAAAAATGTCGGTATATGCCTATGTAAGCATTGTGGACGCAGTTTTAAAATTATTGATAGTCTATCTTTTAGGCATCGGAGAGATTGACAAACTAAAACTCTACGCTTTGTTGTTGTGCCTGATTCAAGTTGGCGAAATAATTTTTTACAGAATATATTGCATAAAACGTTTTGAAGAGTCAAAATTCAAATTGCTAATTGACAAACCAATATTTAAAGAAATTGCTTCGTTTTCGGGATGGAGCCTATTTGCAGGCGGTGCCATTGCACTGAATAGTCAAGGCATATTGATGCTGTTGAATATGTTTTTCTCCCCTGCAATTGTAACGGCTCGTTCAATTTCGTTACAAGTAAACCATGCAGTTAATCAGTTTGTTACAAATTTCCAAACAGCAGCAAATCCACAAATTGTAAAACTCTATGCCGCTAAGGATTACGAAGGGTCAAAACAGTTGCTTTTGCAGACAACAAAGTTCAGTTATTATCTGATGTTGTTATTATGTTTGCCGGTATGCCTTTGTGCGCAGCAATTACTGGACATTTGGCTTGAAGAAGTTCCTGAATATGCTGTGATATTTTTGCAAATAATAATCGTACAAAGTCTGTTTTGCGTGTTTGACACTTCGTTTTATAGGGCATTATACGCGAAAGGGCGACTAAGAGAAAATGCTCTAATTTCGCCAACTATACTATTTTTAAGTTTTCCGATAGTGTATTTGCTGTTCAAAAACGGTTTTTCGCCGGTTGCGCTGTCTTGGGCGAGTTTGATTTCATACGCAATATTGGGTCTGATTGTCAAACCGTTACTGGTGATAAAAATTGTGAACTACAAGTGGAAGGATATATTTTCAGTATTTGTACCGTGTCTGAAGGTAACGGTAGTTGCGCTACCGATACCATTATGGCTTTGTTATAATGTTTCCATTGACAACAGATTGGTTTATATTATATTAATGACCGGCTTATGTGTGTTTTCGGTCGGACTTGCCACGTGGCTTTTAGGAATGGATGTGGAGATGAGAAAAAAAGTGGTTAAATTTATCAGGAAAAGAATATGAAAATCGGGATAATGACATTTTGGTGGTCGGATGATAACTATGGACAACTATTGCAGTGCTATGCGCTGCAAAAATTCTTGCGTGATTTAGGGCACGAGGCTTTTTTGATAAAATACCGCCCTGATAATAAAGTCGTACAAGAACCATTAATCAAAAAAATATATAAAGCACTCAATCCAAAAAAGTTATACAATTTTGCAAAGAACAGAATAAATCGTAAAAAACTTGAAATTGAGAGGAAAAATAATGACCGACAATTTGAACTATTCCGTCAAAAATATATAGTACAAAGTGAATATACATACTCAACATTAAAGGAGCTACAAGACAATCCCCCAGAGGCCGATGCTTATATTGTCGGCAGTGACCAGGTATGGAATTTTAATTTCATTATAGGATCAACATTAAATAGAAATAGAGTTCGTGCTTATTTCCTCGATTTTGGAAATGAAAATATTAAACGTTTAGCTATTGCAGCAAGTTGGGGACGGTCAGATATATTAGATGAAGAAATTGCAGAAATCGCACCTTTATTACAAAAATTTGATTATGTTTCTGTTAGAGAAAAAAATGGTATTTTCCTTTGTAAAAAATGTGGATATAATGATGGAGAGTGGATAGCAGATCCTACATTACTATTGTCAGCAGAAATATATAGAAGTTTATATAATGATAATAAAATCAAAAAGCATAAAAAAAATTTTTTATTACTCTATATGTTGAATAATGAATGTGCTTTCGATGTTAAATTGGTTTATGATTTCGCTGAAACAAAAAAAATTGATGTAGTTTATGTTACAGGTAATGGGCGTTATGATAGTTACACAAAATCCTTTGCAACGATTCCTGAATGGTTGTATCTTGTTGACAATGCGGACTATGTGATAACAAATAGTTTCCATTGCGGTGTTTTTTCTTCAATTTTTCATAAAAAATTTGGGATAGTACCTTTGACTGGTAGTGCATCAAGAATGAATAATAGAATTGATTCATTATTTGATTTATTAGGAATAAAAAAACGCTATGTTTATCCTAATGATTTTAGTGTTTTGGACAATGAATACAACATTAAAATTATCGATAATCAAACAATTCATTCTGTATTACTCAAGTTGTTTCATTAATTCAATTATGTTTGGCAAATGAAAATACTGATTTTGGGAAAGAGTCTTTCTTCTGGAGGAGCTCAAAGGGTTATGACACTATGGGCAAATGGTTTTGTTCAACGTGGTCATAATGTTGTTATTGGGTTGTCAAAACCACGTAATGATAAAGATTTTTTTACTGTCGATGCTAAAATACAAGTGAAAAACATATACGGTTTTTTATGTTTAAAACTAACAAGCAAGTTCCCCAACATAAAACATTGGAGAATGGCTCGAAGATTAAGAAAACTTATTTGCGATTATAAACCAGATGTTGTAATAAGTACAACTCCATGGATGGCTATTTGGGTTTTGGAAGCAGTAGAAGGACTTGATGTAAGAGTTATAAATACATTTCACGAATCTTTTGAACGACCATCAAATGTCCCTATGCCTGAGATATTAAAAATTTGTATGTTTCAGAAGATAAATTTATTTTCCGCTGTAACTGTACTTACTGATGCAGACAAAAGACATATTAATGATAAAAATTTAAAAGTATATGTTTTCCCTAATCCACTTACATTTTCATCTGTTCTAACTATACCACAAAAAGAAAAAATTGTGCTTGCTGCTGGGCGTTTTGATAGCTGGTATTATAAAGGATTTGATTTATTAATAGAAGCATGGGGGCAAATTTCGTCGCATAATTTAAACTGGAAATTATATATTGCAGGGACAGGAAGTGAAAATAACGTTTCTTATCTTAAGAATCTTGTTAATAAATATGAAGTAGCAGATACTGTAGTTTTTCCTGGTTTTTGTGATATGTTACCATTGTATAAAAAAGCATCTATATTTGTTTTATCAAGTCGTTATGAAGCGTTTGGTATGGTATTAACGGAAGCAATGTCGCAGGGCTGTGCATGTATAGCATGTGATTATAAAGGTCGTCAATCAGAAATTATCACACAGGAAGATGAAGGTATCATTTGTCCAGTGGAAAATGTTCCAGCAATTGCTTCTGCATTGAACAAATTAATAAAGGATGAAGACTTACGATGTAAAATACAAAATGGAGCCTTAAAGCGTGCTAATTTTTTTAAACTGGAAAATTGCATGAGCCGGTGGGAAAGCATAATAAACGATGTAACATTATCTAACAAACTAAAATAATACCAAAATGATTGATTTAAAATCTTCTACTATTCTAATTACTGGTGCATCTGGTTTTATTGGATCTTATCTTTGTCGATTGCTAACTAATAAGTTTCCCAATATTAGTATCATAGGCATAGACAATCTCAATGATTATTACGATGTTAATCTAAAATTGCATCGTTTAGATTGGTTGAAAAGCTATTCAAATTTTGTTTTCGATAAAGGAGATATCGCGGATAAATGTTTTATTGACAAAATTTTTATAAAATACCAACCATCTATAGTCGTAAACCTTGCTGCACAAGCAGGTGTACGTTATAGCATTACTAATCCTGACGCTTATATTAGTTCAAATATTATTGGATTTTATAATATTCTTGAAGCATGTCGCAACCATCCTGTTGACCATTTAGTATTTGCCTCTTCTTCAAGCGTGTACGGAAGTAATAAGAAAGTTCCATATTCCACAGAAGACAAGGTTGATAATCCTGTATCATTATATGCAGCAACAAAAAAGTCAAATGAATTAATGGCACATGCCTATAGTAAACTATACAATATACCATCTACTGGATTAAGATTTTTCACCGTTTATGGACCAGCAGGGCGTCCTGATATGGCATATTTTAGTTTTACGGATAAATTACGTCGCGGTGAGATTATAAAAATATTTAATTACGGAAATTGTTTTCGAGATTTTACATATATTGATGATATTGTAGAAGGAGTATTTCAAGTAATGCAGAAGCCTCCTCAGAAAAGAAACGGAGAGGATGGTCTGCCTATTCCACCCTATGCAGTTTATAACATAGGGAATAGTCATCCTGAAAAACTTATTGATTTTATTGATATTCTCCAGCAAGAATTAATACGTGCACATGTTTTGTCAACGGATTATGATTTTAATGCTCACAAGGAATTAGTTCCTATGCAACCTGGTGATGTTCCAGTCACATATGCCGATATGAATGCAATGGAACTTGAATTTGGTTTTCGTCCCAAAACAAATTTAAGAGACGGATTAAGAAAGTTTGCGGAATGGTATGCCAAGTATTATTGTTAACTAATTAAATATGAAAAAAAAACTTATCAGCCAATTATCAGATAAATGGTACGTACTATTTTTGGTGATATTGCTTGTTGACGTTTTTAAACACAAAATAGCGTTTCACGGAGTTTTCACAGGAAATTTAATAGAAGTTTCCTTCCTCTTGGCTAATTTAAAAACATATGTACGAAAACTAAACGTTGAAAAAATAAAACACGTAATATTAATATATAGCGGAGTTATTTGTTTTACGCTTATGTTGTTATTCCAAATAATTGCAGGTGGGTATATTTCTGAGCAAATAATTTATCATTATCTAAACTTTATTATTTTTATATATTTTGTTTTTTTTACAAATACAAGTTTATTAGAGGAAATTGGTTTCGTAATTAAAATTTTAACAATCGCTGGTCTTTGTCCCGTTTTGTTGTCGTCAGACACATATATTGGAGAATGGAGAAATGATGCATTTATTGATAAGATTTATTTAACAGGATTGGTTGCTATTTCTCTCTGTTTATGTATTACAGACATTTTGTTTAAAAAAAATACATTAATGAATTTTATTTTCCTTTTTTTTATTTTTTATGCTAATATGTTTTTCGTACAATCAAAGACAGCATTTGTTAGTTTAGGTTTATACTTAATAACTATCTTGTTTTTGTCAAAAGGGCGTACTAGGAATTATCTGTTGTTAGGGTTATTGATTAGCATACCATTGCTTTATTACAGGTCAGATTTATTTCTTTCTGATTCAATTACGAATGCTGTCAACATTTTCTTCGGAAGTAATGTTTTTAATTTGGATGCTAAAACGCAACATATGTACACGGGAACTTTCGATATAAGGGAATTAATAATATACGCATCTTTATTAACATTTTATTCAAGTCCATTGTGGGGCATTGGAATTGGAGGAATTGTAGAGAAAGGAGGTTTTTATGGTGTAATGGAATGTGAATCAACATATCTTGATATGTTAGTGGAAGGGGGGCTGTTATATTTTGTTCCTGTTTTTTTAAGTATTATTATTCCATTTATAACTTGTATTTATAACATAAAATGGAAAAAAATACCATCATATCAATATTATTGGGCAATATCTATCTTGTCATGTATTATTATCTGTTTTAATTGGAATGATTATTTATGGCCTATTTTCTTTGCATTAATAGGTATTTGTACAAATCTTATTTTTAATAGAAATCAAAAAATCGAATTACTATGACTGATTCTGATTACGAAATATTAGAGGATGCCTATCGTCAGGAAATTGGAGTGCGGAGTTCAAAACCATATAGAATTGGATTGAAAATTGTAAATCTATACAATTCTATACGATTGGGTTTTTTTATTGAGAATATTAAACGTGAATATCACGGACGACAATTAAAACGAAATAGTATCCAGCTTCCCAGTTCTGAATATAGATACGGTGTATATCCTAACGAGAATATAAAAATATTGGTTTATACTTGCATCACAGGGGGATACGATGATCCTATGCCGCCTTTGTTTAATATTCCAAACACAGATTATATTTTGTATAAAGACAATATTAATAAAGTTGAAGGGTGGCAAGTGCGAGCAATACCAGATGAAATAATGCAAATTGGTAACGGAACTTTGATTAATCGCTATTACAAAATGCATCCATCAGTTGTCGCAAAAGATTATGATTTTGCAATATATATTGATGGAAATATTCAAGTAATGTCAAATGTCAGAAATATTATTAACGCTGTGTCTCCGACAACTGGATTAGCAATACATCGCCATCCATCAAGAAATTGTATATATGACGAATATAAAGCATGTAAAATACTTAAAAAAGGCAATCTTGATAAACTAAAAAAACAAATCGAAGATTATAAGTGTACAGGATTCCCATCAAAATTCGGTTTGTTGGAATGTACTATAATAGTGAGCGATTTGCACAATGACAAAAGTTCAGATTTGCTTGACAAATGGTGGAATGAATTTAAAAATAGCAGCAGTATGAGAGATCAAATATCTCTTCCATACATTATATGGAAATATGGATATTGCATTGATGATATTGGTAACCTTGGAAATAATCTTCGAATAAATCCAAAATTCAAATATATAACACACAAGGATGAACATAAATTTATGATTTAAAGTTTTTGATAATCTTTAATAATTATAAAAATATATGAAGTGTATTTGGATTCGCACTTCAAAATATGAGCAAGAATCCGCAACAATAATAATTAATTGTAAAAATTTCAACCATGAAAAAAATTATTTATTTCCTGTTTTTGCTGGTATCTAACGCAGCATTGGCATTGGAAGAGACTCCCCTTCTTACATTTACGGTTCAGCCGTCGAATAAATGTCTTCTTTCCCAGGACGAAGGCTGTATCCTTTCCTGTTCCGCGGAAAGCAATACATCTACCGTCTTCTACTATTGGTATCTAACCGATGAGAATGGCGTTACAAAAACGCCAATATCCACTGATTGGTCAGAAACGTCCGAACTTTCTATCGAGCCTTTCATGGGAAAAGGGATTCGTTACTATGTCTGTGGCGCAACAATTGACAAAACTAACATTGTATATTCTGATGTAGTCGCGGTAGCATATTCGGGATTGCCAATATTGGTGATTGAAACAATAAATCACGAGGAACCGACTGCGGAACCTGTATGGAATGCTGACCATACTGTAATCAGGACAATAATTAACGAAACAAAAGTTCCTGGCTCTATGCAAATTTATAAAGACGGACAGCAAATCTACAACAGCGGGGAATATGAGAAAAAGAAAAGCGGACTTACAATTAAGTTGAGAGGCAATACATCAACTAATTCAGATAAAAAACCTTACAAAATAAAATTAGAGAAGAAAGCTGATTTGCTTGCAAAACTAATTAATCGCGACAACGATATATATAAAGACAAAGAATGGGTATTGCTCAAAGGTGCTACTGATTTGAATACTTATATTGGTTTTGCCGTCGCAGATTATGCGGGAACATTATGGACCCCTGAAATGACATTTGTCAATGTAGTTATGAATGGTGATTATCGTGGTGCGTATTTGCTGGTTGAAGCCATAAAGCAAGGTGAAGCTCGTATTAATGTCTCTGACAAAGGCTATATAATTGAGAAAGATCCATGGTGGCAATACGAAGAGGTTTCTTTCAAAACAGGAAGAGGTATTCATTTCACTTTCAAGTATCCGGACGAAGATGAAATAAATAAAGATGAAACTTTACTTTCTAACATCAAGAATTATATGAATAAGGTTGAAAAAGAAATCAAACAAGGAACATACGAAAAATATATAGATGTTGAAAGTTTTGCACGTTGGCAGTTAATTCACGATATTATTGGTACACAAGATGGTGGGGGGTCGAACATTTACATGACTAAATACGATCAAACATCACCTTCGAATAAAGCGGATGATGGAACATGGACAAAAATAGTTATGTCAACACCATGGGATTTTGATACAATTATGCGAATGTGGAATGCCTGGGCTAATAATCACGGGACAGAACATAATTATTCAGATTGGCTGTTTGCAAATACAAATAGTGCTTTTTTGAATTCTTACCAAACACAGTGGAATCATCTCTCTGCGGGATTATGTGATTATGTCTCCGAAAGATTAGCGGAACTCTCAAATACAATGTCCGAGAATATTAATATTGCAAGAATGTTGGACGCGAAGAAGTGGAATACTTCGTACACAACAATTGAATACAACATTTCAAAAGCAGCAGCATGGTTTTCTTCACGAGTTGAATGGTTAAATGGTAAAATCAGCCATTTGCTTGCACCTGACTTTTCCTCTCTGATTTTACAAACCGAAAAAGTGTATGATGGGACAAGTTTTGTGAACTATTCTGGCAATATTGGTATTAAAAATTCGTCGTATCTTCATGCTAATGACGAAGTATCAATCAAAATTAATTCAATACGATACAATGTCGAAACTACATTAGCATCAAAAATTATTGTAGAATTTGAATTGGACGGCAAAGACAAAGACCAATATGAGTTAACCCACACTACACAAGAATTTTCTGCCAAAATTTTGCCTCAGATTGTTGATTATGGCGTATTGACCATTTCAACTGACCAAAACGGCACACACGCAGTTCTTAATGGAAACAGCACATCTGCATTGTCGGAAATTTCTACGCCTATACCAGTAGACGACATTGTTTTTGACCGTCAATTTACCATTGGTAAACCTTCAACAATTGTGCTGCCATTCTCCACAAGCAAATATTCTGGTGGCAAGTTCTACAAATTTACCAATGTATCGTATGATGAGGACGACACACACAAATGGTATGCCGATTTAACAGCGGAAACTGACAAAATTGTAGCTCATAAGCCATACATCTTCATCCCTGATGCAGAAACACTTACATTCTCTGATGGTGTCACAATAGAGCCGACAAAAAATGCAAATATGATGACGAAGGGTACAAATGAAAACTGGACGTTCAAAGGTGTTTATGCATATCATTATTGGACAGATGATGATAACGCAAATGATTATGGTTTTGCAGGTGTAAATTCCGCAGATGGCAGCATAAACATTGCTATTGGCGACTTTGTTCATGTCGGCGTAGGTGCGACTATTAAGCCTTTTCGCTGTTATCTTTCGTATGACGGCGAAAGCCTAAGCAAGTCAACTATTGAACTTCCAGCGAGCATCGAAGTTCGTATTGTGGAAAATATTGCATCTGTAGTTGACATTGACACGGAAAAAAATGTTGAAGAAAACAATGAAATACAAGATGATATCTTTACACCAGTTTCGGAGGTTGTTCTCGACAGCAATGTAAAAGTATGGTCGTATGACAAAACAATTTACATTGCAGCAAAACCTGATACTAAATATCAAATTATAGATTTGAACGGCAGAATTTTACAATCGTCTGTTACGACCTCTGACCGTGATGAAATAACGCTTTGTCACAATGCATCTGGCATAGCGATAGTAAGAATAGCAAACAAATCGTATAAAATAAAATACTAAACACAATGGAAAACACAAACAAGAAAACCTACGAAAAACCTGAGATACAGGTGATTGAACTGGAGGTTCAGTTGTTATTAATACCAGTCAGCAACGGACAGGAGCGGTATGTACCTAATTACACCGATGATCTCGGCTGATTTAGGATTGAAGCATCAATGACAGAAAATATATCATGTCTCTCAAATCCAAGTTGTTATACAATTTTAACTTGATTCATTTGCATTATTGGCAGAAGAATCGAAAAAAATTGTTGCCATTTTACCAAAAAGAAGGGAAGTCATCTTCTTTGCACAATACAATTGTGTATATGTGCGACGGGCGAATGGGTGTAGGAGGATTATGCGATAGGCTGCATGGAATTATTTCCTTATATATTTTCAGCAAAGAAAGAGGGCTTAATTTCAAGGTGAACTTCTGTGAACCATTTGAATTGCAAGAGTATTTAGAGCCGAATGAATATGATTGGTGTATTAAGTCTAATAAATTGACGTATAATTTAATAGCTGCAAAACCAATTATTGTTCTTTGTAGCTATCGTTCCAACGGAGGTACATTAGAGGATGAATTAGCATCTCAATTGAAATATTTAGATAAAGTTGTTAAAAAAAACGTAGGCAGAGAGGTTCACGTATATACAAATATGCATTACGCTCATACGGCTAATGTTTTCAGCAAGTATTTCCAAGAACTTTTTAAACCATCTAAATCACTCATTGAGGCTGTTAAAATTCAAAAAGAAAGGGTTGGCAAATTGTATATTAGTGTAACATTAAGATTCCAAAATCTTCTTGGAGATTTTCAGGAAGGGAAATTTCCTACCCTTGATTGTGAGTCGCAAAATATACTGATAAAAAAAGTAAAAGACAAAATAATAGAACTTCACAATACTCGACATCCTGATATCAATATTCTAGTTACAAGTGATTCAAGGCGTTTTTTGAATGTTGTTGAAGATATTGATTATATTATCACAATCCCAGGGAAATTAGTTCACATGACATATACCCCGGTGCATGATTTCGCAACACATTTAAAAAGTTTTGTGGACTTGATGATGCTTGCAAATGCTCAAAAATTATATCTATTGGTAACTGGACAAATGTATCGAAGTGGTTTTGCAGAAAGTGCGTCTTTTATCAATTGTCGCCCTTATGAAGTAATTGAATGGTAAATAAATTATGGATTCTACTGAGATAAACATTAAGTTAATTTCTAAGGTGGATGCTAATTTTTCCACAAGAATTACGGTCTTGCGTTTCGCATTAGCTGTTCTAGTTGTTTTTATTCATAATAACGGTTCTGCTTTTAATTTTGCAGATGGAGTCGTTACGCTGGAAATTCCACTTTGGGTACAGATTGTTAGAGATTTTTTCTCAAAATATTTGGGTGGAATAGCTGTTCCAACTTTTTATTTAATTTCTGGCTATCTATTTTTTGCAAAACCATATTCTTTTGCTACAACAATTAAGAAAAAGTTTAAAGGAATTGTTGTCCCGTATTTTATGTGGATTATTCTATCAATATTATTGTTTTATTTGGCTCAAAGTATTAGTTTTTCAAAAGAATATATGAGCAATTCAAACTACATTATAAGAAATTGGAGTATCAAGGAGTATATTGATGCTTTTTTAGGAATGGATTTAAAACCATATCATGGTCCATTTGTAGCTCAATTTTGGTATGTTAGAAATTTGATTCTAATGATGATTGTATCTCCTTTAATAAAGATTCTTGCCTCCAAAAGGTCAATGGTATATTTATCTTTCATAACAATATTGATATTGTCCCTTAATTCCGAAGTTAAAAAAAAATAAAATCGGCAAAATATTGACAACAAAACAGTTATAATATTTTGCCGTTACAAATATTTCACTTAAATTAGTGCTGCCAAACATAAAACAAAAGTGAAATATGAGGACAAAGGTA
>JAEEGL010407179.1_pt1 | contig 17243 bp, 13 predicted proteins | sample 9134231 | NCBI WGS metagenome assembly JAEEGL01 (sample SAMN16246548, study PRJNA631951) | gut metagenome | biome: gut microbiome; feature: rumen; material: fiber-attached | host: Bos | place: Iran: Karaj | collected 2018-10
TAAAGTCGATCAGCAGTTCTCCCAGCGCAATGACATCGTATTTTCTTTCCAAATCCGTTTCCTTTCGATCGTGCCGGTCTTTTCTAGGCGACGAAATGATCGTTCCTGCCGTTCTCGATCTCATCGAGAAGCTCCGTCAGTTTCTTTTTGTTTATCTCGATCATCAGGATATTCTTCTCATCAAGAGCTTTCTGCAGCTCTTCCACAAGTCCCTCAATATCCTTTCTGTCTTCCGACATCGATTCTTCGTAGACTCTGTCCGCTCTCAGCATCACCAGCATGTTTTCTTCGTCCTCGCGCGGATTGAACTTGAGGTATTCCAGCCGTTTGATCCTGCCGGCCTTTTCCGTTTCGCTTTCCTGCTTTTCTTCGTCCTGAATGACAACATTCTTCGTTACGCCTGTCGACAGGACCTTTACTTCTACTTCCAGCAGGGCATCGATATCGTAGGTATAGGTGATCTCGATCGCTTCCTGACCCTTGGGACCTACCGGGACTTCTACCGTCAGCTTACCCAGAAGGATATTGTTGGCGGCGATGCGGCTTTCTCCCTGGAGTATCTCGACATCGACATATCTCTGATTGTCATGTGCGGTATAGACCGTCTGTTTTCTGCTGACCGGAATGACCGTATTACGTTCGATGATCGGCAGATAGACGCCCGGGATCTCGAACGTTCCGTTGTCTCTGATCACCGACGTTCCCAACGTGAAAGGACAGACATCCGTCAGGATGACTTCTTCGACCTGCGCGTCCCTTTCCTTCATCGCACACTGCAGGGCCGCTCCGATCGCTACCGATTCTTCCGGTTCCGGAAGGGATACCGGTTCCATGTTGCAGATCTTCTTTACGTATTTCCTGATGATGGGCAGTCTGATGGCTCCGCCGGTCAGCAGGATCTCATCCAGATCGTTCAGAGTGATCCGGGCATCGTTCAGGGCCTTTTCGATCGGTTTTCTGAGTTTCTCCAGAAGATCCCGGCATCTTGTTTCATATTCGCTCAGTTCGAATCTTTCCGTATATCTTTTTCCCGAGACCGTCACATTCATCAGGGCGACATCGCTGTCGCAGAAGGTACACTTGGCCTGTTCAGCGGCTTTCAGGATGAGTTTGAGATCACGGAAACTGATCATCTCCTGATCGAGTTTCGTCCTCTCCATGAACATTTCGAACAGCACCTGGGTGAAGTCTTCGCCTCCCAGGAAGTTGTCTCCGGCGATCGCGTAGACTTCCATGATGTTCTTATAGTATTCCAGCACCGTTACGTCGAAGGTCCCTCCGCCCAGATCGAGGACCAGGCAGCGTTCACTCTTGCCTTTCTCCCCGACACCGTAGGCGATGGCGGAAGCCGTCGGTTCGTTGATGATCCGGCTGACCTTCAGTCCGGCCAGTTCGCCGGCTCTGATCGTAGCCTTGCGCTGTTTATCGTTGAAATAGGCCGGTACGGAAATGATCGCTTCGTCGATCTTCTCATTGAGATAAGTCTCCGCATCTTCCTTCAGGGAACGCAAGACGAAAGACGACAGTTCCTCGGCAGAGAAACTGTGTTCGCCCAGATCGAAGATCGTGCTGGTACCCATGGCCCGCTTGAAAACGGATGCGGTCCTGTCGGGATGCAGGATCCCGTATTCCCTTGCGGTCTCACCGACCAGGATATGATCGCTGTCATCGATGCTGACGACGGACGGCGTGATCTTCTTTCCCAGACGGTTGACGATGATCTCTGCCTTTCCGTTCCGGTAACAGGCGGCCAGCGAGTTGGTCGTTCCCAGATCGATCCCTATCAGCATCCCTTCTTCACCTTTCTTTCCATCCTGCTCATCGTGATGGCGAAGTCTTCCTCGTCCGGCCAGTCCTCATGGCCCTGTCTTGCCAGTTCAAGGGCTTTCCCGTATTCGCCGCGCAGTTCGGCCGCTTCCATTTCGAAAGCTTCCAGATCCTTGCACCGGCAATACTGACAGTGGTCGCACAGCGGCATCTTCCGAATCCTCTGTGCCAGTTCTTCCGCTTCTTCCTGTCTTCCCAGCAGCGACAGCATCCTGTACTTCCTTACCGCATACAGGGTCTTCTGCAGGGAATATTTCTGCAGATCCTTTTCATTCTCTTCCATCGCCATTTCCGCATACATGTGCTGCTTTTCGGTGTCGTTTTGATGGAAGGCGTTGAAAGCGAGGTGTTCATAGACCTGCGCCAGATCGTTATTGTTTTCTTCGGCTGTCTTTTTCCAGGCCAGGAGGTGTTCCTCGTCTTTAATGAAATCTTCCTTCTCCATGTCCAGAAGATGGGACAGGACGTTCCTGCGCCATTCGTTCAGGGTCTTTCCGTGGCTGTTCATCAGTTGTCCGGCCTTCCTGAAATTCCCCTTCAGGAGATTCAGAGTGATCTGGGCGTCGTAGTATTCGCCGTCCCATTTCCACTTCCAGAGTTCCTTCTCCGCTTCCTTATACATGCCTGCTTCCAGATAGACGTCGAAGATCCGTTTCTTTACCGGACGGTCGAACTTCTTTCCGGCTTCTCTCAGCAGTTCCACGGCCTCTTTATATTCCTTCCGCATGCGCAGGATCTGGACCTTTTCGATGTAGAAATTCACGTTCTCGTACTTGCTGACTTCCAGAAGCTTGTCCGCATATTCCAGAGCCTTGTCCAGGTCGTTCTTCATCTGATATACGCTAATCAGCCGTTCGTACGCATCGACCCCATCAGGTTCCTTTTCTTTCAGGATCATGAACGAGCGTTCTGCCTCATCCGGATGATTCATGTACAGTTCGCACATGCCGACATAGAAGTCTCCTCCGTGGTCGTAACCCTTCTCCAGAGCCTTCAGGAAATGATCGCGGCTCTCTCTGGCCTTGTGTCCCAGATCCTTGTAGTAAAGACGTCCGATCTGGTAATCGACGTAGCCTGTATGATTCTCGTCCTTTTCCAGCTCCAGATAGATCTCCAGCGATTCCTTGATCTTTCCGTCCATCATCAGAAGCCAGCCCTTGTATTCCAGAAGGTCCCTGTTTCTTGAGTTGAACGAAAGCCCCTTATCGCAGATCTCCATCATCTTGTCGCGGTCTTCCTTGACGTTGCCGTCGAGAGTCTCCCCCTCGATGTACAGCAGCTTGAGATAGAGGTCGTCGGTCATGGCATAATCGGCACCATTGTCGCCGATCTTCTCCAGCGATCTCTCGTAGTACTCCTTCGCCTTCTGACTGTCGTTGTCTCTCGCCCTGCACAGAAGTCCTCTGGCATAGAGAACGGACGGATCCTCTTTCAGATCGTACGATTCCAGATATTCGATGACCTGTTCCGCTTCTTCGAAGGCGTTGTTGCGGATCAGGATCCTGATCTTCATGATGTAGAGACCGATATCGCTGCCATCCATCTCCAGAGCTCTGGACACGGCGTTGTAGGCTTCCTGATCGTTGCGCAGATAGAAGTGAGCCCAGGCCAGCAGCGCATAGCCATAGACCGAATCCGGTTTTTCATTCACCAGCCTTTGCGCACATTCCAGGGCTTTCTCGTGATCTCCCTCCCTGAACGCCATCTGAGTCATGCCCGTCAGGACGGCGCCTTTGTCTTCCGCGGACTCCAGGGCCTTCTCATAGGCTTTCATCGCGTTGTCCTCGTCCTTGAGTTCCTGATAGAAGTAAGCCATGCGGTTGTACATCTCACCTTTTCTCTTCTTGCGGGAGATGTTTTTCTCACTGTCTTCCGGCAGTTCGTCGATGACCGTGATCAGGTTCTTCAAGGCATCGATGCCCCTGACGTAATCCTTGCTGTGGTAGGTCAGGTTGGCGATGATATTGTAGTAGTCGAAAGCCGGGGTCTCTTCCTTTGTCATGGTGGCAAACAGTTCTTCGGCCTCCTCGTTCAGATCGTTCTGGATATAAGCCCATACCAGATCGATCTTTGCCTGGATGTCCTCAGGATGATCCTTGAGATATTCTTTCTTGCGTTCCATGATGAAAGGATTGATTTTCTTTCTTCTTTCGTTCATCTCCATCAGGACCTTCACTTCACCGTCGGCCATCCTCATGATCTCGTTGAACTGTTCCACGGCGTCCTCGTATCTTTCCTGAACTTCAAGGATGTCCGCATACAGGCGGTGCAGCCGGATGCTGTCCCTGTGTTTCTCCAGCAGTCTGTTGCACTCCTTTTCCGCCTTTTCATATTCCTTGGCGTAATAGTATTCTCCCGCCAGCCACATTCCTATGTTGAGATCGTCCGGATATTCTTCCGCGATCTTTTCCAGATCTTCAAAGTATTTCGGATCTTCGAAACGGATCTTCCAGATACAGGTCCAGGCATCGCCGTAAGGGTGTCTTTCCTTCAGGTTCAGCAGAGCTTCGACCTTATCTCTGCTTTCTTCCTCCAGGGAAATATTTCGATAGATGCCCATATACTTCTGGCACTCTTCCCCGTCTTCTCCCGGCAGGAACATCGTCATCGGCAGGATATCTTCATAGAGGATCCCGTTGACGATGACGTTGTTTATGAAGTCGCGCGGGTACTTTTCACAGAGTTCTTCCCTTCTTTTCAGGAAGGAATAGTGTCTGTCCATGCACAGGAAAACATCGTGACCGAGGAAATAGAACTCCATCAGGAAACGCAGCAGCTCGTCTTCCGTCCGCATGTGTCCGGATACGGTGCTGCAGATATCCTGCGAGAACAGTTCTTCCCAGTTCTCCACGTTCTTGCGTTTGGCGAAATCGTTGTATATGTCGGCCAGCTGTTTGAGCCACTCGTCGATCTGCCTGTCCTCGCCTTGAGCCCCTTCCGGTTTCCGGGCATAGGCCAGCGCCTCTTCATACGCGCTCCTCAGCTGCTTGAATTCTTCCGGCTTGTCTTCCGGATTGGTCACAGAAAGTTTCTCACGGTAGGCTTCCGTGATCTTCTTTTCGTCTTTCGTCGTTTCGATCCCCAGGATGTCCCAGATATTATATTCGTTCGTTTCCATATGTCTTCATTCTAACACTTCACAAAACAAAAACCGAGGTATCGCGGCTAGATCGGGAGAGACCGACATCAAAAAAACATCAGCCAAGCCGATGTTTTTTTCTTGTATATGTATTGTCTTTACAGAAATCTGTCGTTGATCATTGTTTCGAATTCTTCGATCGGTACGGAGATGAGTTTCTTTATGAAATCCTCTTCCTTAAGGGAACGGATGATTCGTGAAATGATCTGAATATGCTGAGCGTCATCCAGGAACGCCAGATTCAACACGACCCTGACATCTACGGGCTTGGTGTTGTCTTCCATGCTGTAGAACTGTACGGGCTCTGCCAGACGCAATGCACAAATGGCCTGGTTGATAACGTGTTCCTTGCTGGTATGAGGTAAGGCTACCGGACAGTATTCGGTCAATCCTGTCGGATATATGCGTTCTCTTTCTACGCAGCTGTCATAGAAATCATCTGTAACACATCCGTTTTCCAGCAGGACAGACGACGTCTGCTCCAGCGCTTCTTCCCAGGTTTTTGCTTCCCCTTCGATTACATATAATTTAGTCACTTTGATCTTTCCTTTGTTACAACGATTTGCTGTTTTTATCTATTTTTTCTATAACGACTTTCTTATTCTTGGATCTGATGAAATCAAAGATCTCTTCCGTATCTTCACCAGAGAATACATTCAATATTCTAATATAGTTCTTGTCTTTTTTAGTATGAATTCTGATCGGAATCTCCGGATTGTATTCTATTTTTCTTATTTCTTTGTAAGGTACTTTCTTTACCGTGAGCATTCCGTTGTGAAATTCCAGTTCGTCTTCCTTCATGATCATCCGGCACGTCCTGAACTTGAGCACATGCAGAAGAGCATATCCTGTCAGAACGATATAGAAGATCACCTGAGACACCGGGCTTGAATAAGTGCGATGTCCTACGAACAGGAAAATACCCAGGATCACTATAGCTATGATTCCGTCAAACAGATATCTTTTCTTTACGTTTTCTCTTATACGATATGTTTTCATGATGATAGAAAGAGGCGGAAGGCGAACCTGCCGCCTCTTCAGATATTAGAATAATCTTACCAGACTTTCAGGATCTTGCCTAAGATACCGATCAGGACTGTATCGAACTCTTCGATTTCGGCTCCCGAGATCAGGGTTGAAGCGTTGGCGATGTAGCCGGCGCTGACACCGACCTGGGTAACCAGCGGAGCGAGCCAGGAATCCATCAGGAAGCAGTAGTAGCAAATGAATGCTGAGCACAATACCGTCTTGAAGATGTCTCCCTTAGAGAACATGGAAGCTGCGCAGGTGTAGTAGATCAATGCACCGAGAGCGGCTAACGGGAACATCTTGACTCCCGGCAGGAATGCGATGGCGATGCAGATCGGGATCATGATGGCTGAGCACTCGATACCGACAGGATCACCCAGGCTGATGGACTGGTCCATACCGATGTTGATCTCGTATTCGTCGCCGAGTCTCTTCTGGAAGAACTTTCTTGCTGCGTTGGAAACAGGTACCAGACCTTCCATCAGCAGTGCAACCATCTTCGGCATGATGACGATCGTGGCAGACAGCGTAACGGCGATCGTTAACGCGGTCACGATGTTCTGTCTGGTCAGGACCGACAGGAACAGGCCGATGACGAAGGTCGTAACGGATGTTTCACCTAAAGCGCCCAGTTTTTCATTCAGCCATTTCAGGTTGATGTTGATCTTATTCAAACCAGGAATGAGGTCCACGATCTTGCAGACGACCCAGCTGATCAGCCACATGTAGTACACGTCGAAGTTCATGCATGACGTACCCGGCAGATCATAGTGTTCCTGCCATCTCTTGGCTGTCTTATCCGCAAGCTTCAGACATACGGCGAAAGTGACAAGCCCGGCAACCAGACCGATGATGTAAGCGACCGTATTGCTGACACCCGCCAATAACAATACATGATACAGAACAGCTGATCCCAGGAAGAAATGGAAATAGTCCCAGATATCGACGTCCATCGTCTTCGTGAATCTTAATCTGATCAGCACATAGTTCAATACCAGAGCTACAGGAACAAACACGATGGCGTGCGAAGTTGACCACGCGATCGATCCGATGCCCTGCCAGCCGATATCGACGATAGTGAATCCGGAACCGCCAAAGGCAGAATAGTAGTCAACGATCGGCTGAATACCGCCCATGAGCAGGTCCAGAACGAGCATGATACCCATGAAGCCGGCACCGATTCTTAAACCGTTTCTTAATGAATCAAAGAACTTGATTCCGAACACAACGCCCAGAATAGTAATGATGATGGGCAGGAAGATCGCTGCGCCGGCATCCATAATGCTCTGGATAATCCCAACAATAATACTCATAATGTCTCCTTTCTTTTCTTGTTATGCTTATTCTTGTTGTTTTGCTTCTGCGTCCTTCAAAGCCTGAAGGATCGTTTCTCTTGTTTCGTCTTCTCTGATTCCTGTGATGACTCCGGCAACGGAATAAATCGGGATTCCGATGTTTTCGTCATAACGGGAAGAAGTGAAACATACATCGTATTCATGCGCGATCGCCGGAAGATTGATCAGCATGGTCTTTGTGACTGTGCAATCGATCCCGTTCTTCTTGGCGATCTCATGAATCTCCTGTTCGACATAGGTCGAGGTCGCAATACCGCCTCCACACGCAACAACTGCTTTTACCATAAATTGATATCCTTTCTTATGCTGATTTCATTGTAACAATGGCTGTTTTCGCTGAAAAAGTACAATTCACTTCATCTGATGCGCAAGATTTTGACAGTTTTACTGACCGTAATGGTCCATGCCGCCAAGTTCACGGATGATCTCTTCCTTCGGCAGTTCGGTGACCTCTCCGATCAGTTTCGCCAACAGATACGTCTTGGCTCCCTCTTCCAGATAAACCGCCGAAAACAGCGCGTCATCCAGAGACGGACCATAGGCTATCACGCCGTGTCTTTTCATGATGACCGCTCTGGAGTCCTTGCCGTATTCGACACACAGCTTGCCCATTCCGATATCGGAAGAAGGGGTCCACGGCGCTACGGTAACATCTCCCTGACATGCATCGATCAGCGTAACCATGCATGCAGGAAGCTTATCCTGAACCATCCCGATCGCAGTTGCGTACGGCTGGTGGGTATGAATGATCGCATTGACCTCCGGCATGTGCTGGAAAATATATACGATAGGCTTGGAGTCGGAAGACGGTTTCCTGTTTCCCTCCAGGACATTGCAGTTCTCATCGATCAGCACGATATCCTCATAGGTCATTCTGTCGTAATTGATCGCGGAAGGCGTGACAAGAAACCTGTTTTCGCCCACTCTTACCGATACGTTCCCGCCGGAAAGAGCGATCAGTTCATATTCGTTCATTTTTAAGCATGCTTCAAGCATCTGTTTCTTTATTTCGTCATACATTGCTGGTACCTCTGTATCTTTCTTTGAATGCTTCTTTGTCTCCGTATACGCCTCTGCCCATGACTGTCGCATAAATATCCGGACATCTCTGTTTCAGTTTTTCATACAGTTCATAATTGATGCCGCCGTCTATCCAGACTCTCTTCTGATATTCTTCAGCGATCTTTTGGGCAAAGTCAGCCATCTCCATCCGGAACATCTGTTCAGGATCAGACAGATAGGCTGTCAGGACCATGATCTGGTCAGACATCCTGATGATCTCTTCGTTATCGGAATTCAGATCCCGGTCACTGAGGCTTACTCCGCAACTCAGGCCTTTTTCTTTGAATGCCTTCAATGTACCGACCCTGTCCTCAAGATGATCCGTCTGAACGAAGATGATATCCGGATTGATCTGCTGCAACTCATCAAGATAATCCAGGGGTCTGTATACTTCCAGATGGAGAGAGATGTAGGCGTCTTTGGATATTGCCTTGATCTTTCTGCACATCTTCATGCCGAAGCTGATGCCGCTGACAGCTACTCCGTCTTCAACATCCAGATGGATCTGGCCACAGGTGTCAACCGCAAACCTGACCTCTTCGGCAACGTTCAGGATATCGGAAGAAGCTATCGAAGGAGAAACGATCATTATAACGTTTCCCTGTAAGCTTTGGCTTTCTCCATGAGACGTCTGACTCTGTTGACATCGGTCTCGTTATAGAACTTGCCGTCGACCTTCAAGGACGTCGCCACGACACATCCGTCACAGACTTTCAGCGTGTCGACCACTGTATCCTCGTTAACGCCGTTGCTGGCAAACGCAGGCGTATCGCATGCAGATCTGATCCTTTCCAGCAGGCTGTTATCGATCGCGCTGCCGGCATGAACACCAAAGACCAGCAATGCATCCGGATGCCAGTTGTGATTGATGGATTTGACTTTCTGTTCGATCTCTCTTTCATCCAGAGACATGCCGCCTTCCGGAATAAGCGTTGCCAAAGTCCTGACATTCTCGCATCCAACTTCATATCTGTGTCTTTCCAGTTCGCCTACCTGGACGTTGGAAAAACCGTAATCGCCCACATAGGTGCCAAAGAAAGTCTCGCGTACGAATTTCGCATCGACGGCTGCCGCCAGATCAAATGTCTTGAACGGATCCATGGCGACATGAACGCCATAAGGCACTTTTGTCTCGCTCTTCAATTCACCGATAATGCGTGCCATAGCCGCAACCGTGACCGGTCTGACATCTGCAACATAAGGGATACTGAACTCATTGCAGAAAATGATGCCATCGATACCGCCATCCTGCAGAGCATGAAGGTCCTTTCTCGCCCTTTCCAGAACGGCCGCCATTCCGCCGGCCGCATCATACTTCGGATCTGTCGGCAGCGCCTTCAGATGAAGCATACCGATGACGGGTTTCTCACAACCAAATACTTCTTTAATCCATTCTTTTGTCATAAGTGTCTCCTTTAACTTCAATGTATGGTTTCCCTGTCAAAGTGAAAAGTGCAAGTTTCAGCAACGGTTTTGAAATTTTTTGTCAAAAATTTTCATGGCTTATGCATAAACCTTTCACCTTTGGAAAAGCACCAAATAATATAATGAAATTGTTCATGAACAAGCCGACATTTGAGATCTTGAAAAAAATCATAAACAGTCAGGGCAAGCCCCTGACGATCGTTGATCTGATGCAGAAGTATGAAATCAGTTCAAGAACTTTTTACAACTACATCAACGAGATCAACTATTATCTCAAAGACAGCAGGATTAACGGGAGTGTTTTGATCGAGAACGATGCCCTGATCACCGACATGGATGATGATGCTTTCCCCTACCTTTCGAGTTTGATGAATTCCATGAGCTTCAGCGAATACAAGCTTTCAAACGAAGAACGCCACAGCATCATCATCCTGACCCTCCTTTCCAGCAACAGCGCCGTCAAAAAACAGCGCTTCGAAGATGTTCTGCTGGTCAGCCGCACCTCAATCATCAATGACATGCGTTCCGTAAAAAACTTCTTTTCCAAACGGAACATTTCTTTCAAGGAAAATATTCATCAGGGCCTGGAGATCGAATGCGATGAGAAGGCCAGAAGAAAGGCGACTATCGACCTGCTGATATCCCGCGTATTCAATGATCTTGAGGACAGTATTTATCCATTGAGTCCTTATAATTCCTTTATCAGCAGTTACCTGAAACTGGATAAATCCCGCATCGTTTGCGAAGACGCCATAAAAAGATGCGAAACGGAAATGGACGTTGAACTATCCGATCAGAGTTACTATTATCTGATCACTATTTTGAGCTACATCGTATCGCGCCTGAAATCCGGAAATCAGATGATCAGAGAAATGGAAGAGGCAAGAAAGGACAAAGTTTTTGTTTTTGCGGAACGTCTGTTCTCCCGTCTTGAAGACATCACCGCCTACAGTTACACCGAAGTCGAATTCCTGTCTGAAATGATCCGGGAATATGTTTTCCAGGATCCTTCTTCCAATAGCGCATATATGGACAACTCCTATCTGCAGCTCATCGTAAAAGACCTTCTGGAAACGCTGTCCTTTTATTTCAAGACCAATCTGGCAGAAGATGGCGATCTTTTGAGTTTTCTGGTTGCCCATATCGACAGCTGCCAGCGGCGGATCTCGAACGCCGAAGAATTCAGCAACCCTTTCCTTTCACAAGTCATCACAAAATACGAAGATCATTTTGCCGTCCTGAAAAAGAACATCTACATTCTGGAGAACAGCCTGAGCATTTCTTTCAACGACGACGAGATCGCCCTGATACTGATGCACATCCTTGCATCGATCGAAAGAAGGAAAAATTCGGATTATGCGCCAAGGATCGTCATCGCGTGCGGTTCCGGAGCTGCCACCAGCAATTTCCTGGCCGCTCTCATCAGGGCCAATTTCAAGGTCAACATCATTTCCGTCTCTTCGCTGCACAACACTCTTTCGGTCATCAGAAACGACAATGTCGATTTGATCATATCGACAGTTCCGTTCTCGGTCCCTGATGTCCCCGTTGTGGTCGTCGATCCATATCTGAGAAGCGAAGACAAAAGAAACATCCAGCACGCACTCAACTCCATATCCATGCAGGCAGTACATCTGGACCCCAAAGACATGCCCGCCATTGAAGATGCCATCAGCGTTTATACCGAAGGATTTACCGGTTTCCAGGACATCATCAACGAAAACCTGATCAAGCTCAACGCTAATGCCAGAAACTGGAAAGAAGCGATCATTGCATCCGGTGAACTGCTGCTTTGGGAGAAATGCATCAGCGTCAACTATCTCCAGCAGATGGTCCAGCTGGTCGACAAGTACGGGCCTTACATCGTGATTGCCAACGGCATCGCATTCGCTCACGCTTCTCCTTCCCAGGGATCACTAAGAAACGGCATCTCTGTCGTCAGACTTGACGAACCGATCGTCTTTGGAAAAGAGGAATTTGATCCGGTCAGGATCGTCGTGGGCTGTTCTATTCTTGATTCGCCGGAAAACATCAACATCCTTCTGAAGATCATGAAGATCATCAAGGATCCTTCTTTCTATGAAACGGTAAACCACGCGAAACATAAAACAGACATCCTGAAAATATTTAAGGAAACAAACGACAGCCATGAATAAAATAAAAGCCATTATATTCGATATGGACGGAGTCCTTGTTGACAGCGAATCCGTCGAAAGAAACTGCATGAAAACATGTGCGGAAAAGTATTCCCTGCCTTTTGAAGACGAATTCTATGAACTGTTTCTGGGGTGCAACGACGAAATGTCGATAAAGATCCTGGCTGAACGCTATCAGGACGAAGATCTTGCCGCCAAGATGATGAACGACATCTATCAGCTATCAAAAGAGGAATATGAAAAAGGCGGTGTCCATCTAAAGAAAGGCTGCAGAGAAATCCTTGATCACCTGCAAAAGAAGGACATCCCTTATGCTCTCGCCACCGGTTCATCCTATGAGTTTGTAGAATTGAATTTTCTGCAAAACGGATATGATGAGGTGCCTTTCAAATACATCGTGACCGGAGACCGGATCACGCATTCAAAACCCGATCCCGAGATTTTCCTTAAAGCAGCAGAACTGATGAAACAGGATATCAGAGATTGCCTCATCATAGAAGATTCCCCCAAAGGCATAGAAGCGGCATGCAGATCAGGAGCCAGGTCCTGTTTCGTTCCTGATCTGGTGAAACCGAACCAAGAGATCCTTAAGAAAGCCGATTATCATAGAAACGATCTGTTTGAACTCATCCACCTGATCGATGATCTGACAGCATAGACATCGTTTCATGTGTTTGACATGTTCCCCCTTTAAAACAGGCATCAGCATTTCGCTAGTGTCTGTTTTGTTTTTTTCTTAAGCAACCGAAAACGCAATCTTAATGCAGTGATTGCAAATCTCGTCTTTTCTCTTCTTGCGGAAGGTGTTTTCTCGCTCTCCTCCTGCCGTTTTTTATTTCAGAAAGTAGTAAGATATAAGAGATGGAAAAACGCTGCGATCTTCATTCCCATTCCACCTTTTCCGACGGTACCCTGACCCCGACGCAGCTGGTCGCTCTGGCTGAAAAGCAGGGCCTTTCTGCTTTGGCTCTGACGGATCACAATACCTCGGCCGGTCTGAAGGAATTCATGGAGGCGGGAAAGAACAGTCCGGTCATCACCGTCCCGGGCTGCGAGTTTACGACCGAATGGAATGGGATCGAGATCCATATCGTCGGGCTCTTCTTTCGGGAGGAGTACTGGAAAGAGATCGAGGATTTCCTGGAGTTTTCCAATCTGGCCAAAGCCAACAGCAACCGCGCTTTGATCGCGAACCTGAACAAGGCAGGGTATGAAATCACCGAAGAAGAATGTGCAGCTTTAAGCGCCGGCGACTTCAACCGGTCCCATGTCGCCCGTATCCTGATGGCTAAAGGGTATGTGAACAGCGTTTCCGAAGCTTTCGATAAACTGCTGAAAGAAGGTCTGGGTTTTTATTTCCCGGCAAAACGGATCACACCGATGGCAGCGATCCGGTTCATCAAGGTCTACGGGGCTACGGCGATCATGGCTCATCCGCTGCTGAACCTGAACGAGGAACAACTGCAGGTCTTCCTGCCGGAAGCCAAAGAAGCCGGACTGGATGCCATTGAGACACATTATTCGAAATTTGACGATTCCATGACAGCTGTACTGGTTTCCCTGGCAGAACGTTTCGGTCTCAAGCAGAGCGGCGGCTCCGATTTTCACGGGACGACCAAACCGGATATCGAACTGGGGACCGGACGCGGCAACCTCTTCGTATCTCATTCCTTCTACGAGGACCTGCTGACGTGTGCCAATCAGAACAAATAAACAAAGGACCTGTGATACAGGTCTTTTTCATTTAAGCGGTCTGAACCTGATATATTGGACAACTGACGATATACTGCCTATAATTCTTAGTAACAGCAAGGAGTTATAACTATGAAGAAAAACATGAAAAAAGTACTGACGATGCTGGCGATACTGCTGATGGCCGTAACGTTCAGCGCATGTCAGAAAAACATCAACGTCGAACTGCGCCTCTGTGATGTCGACGGAAAAGAAGGCGGGGTTGCGGCATCCGTTCCGGAGAAACATACCCTGAAGGATCTGTTCGATGATTTCGGACAGACCGGAGACTTCACCTATGAACTGGATAGTGAAGGCTATGTGACTCAGATCAACGGGGTCGGAAACGACGAATATGGCTATTGGGCCATCTGCAAGCTCACGGACGGAGTGGAGGATCCGATCAATGATGTCATCGGCAACATCGCACTCAAGGACGGCGACGTCTATACCGTTACCTACGTTCCGAACCTCAGTCTCAACGGTGGCTGGAACGTTGCCGATGTCGGCAGGATCGATCTTTCCGAACCGGATGCCCAGGTTTTCGACAAAGCCTTGGAAGCGTTGACCGGCGAACAGTATACGGCGGTCCAGGTGCTTGCCACACAGGTCGTCAGCGGCCTGAACCGTGCTTACCTGGCATACGGATCCGTTATCGGCGAACCGGGAGAATGGTACATCGTCACGGTCTATGAAGACCTTGACGGCAACGCCAGGCCCCTGTCTTTCTATCAGATCAATGTAGCCGATGTTCTGACCACAAACGAAGACAGCGAGAATCTGCTGGGCGGCTGGGAAGTCAAGGGCACCGGTAAGGCCGGCTCCCTGGGTTCCGCAGAAGCACAAGCCAGCTTCGACAAGGCCATTGAAGGACTGGTGGGTGTCGGATACAACCCGATCCAGCTGCTGGGAACTCAGGTCGTCGAAGGAACCAACTACAGGGCTCTGGCTCTGGGTACGGTCCCGGGCAACGAAGATCATCCGGGCCTCTATGTGATCACCTGGTATGAAGATCTTGCAGGAGACAGCACCATCCTTTCCATCGAGAAGCTGGACCTGCTTACCTACGTAGCCCAGTAGACAAAACAGGTAATACAAAACACGGAGCATATGCTTCGTGTTTTTTATTCTGTCTGTTTGCGAAGGATCATCAATGAGGAACGTTGCTTACCCATTCATAGATCCACAGGGTCGAAGAAGAAGCGCCGTGGAAGAGGATCGCGATCTCTTCCCCGTCCTTATAGCCTTCCTCAAACACATGATATACTTCCGCTTCGGGACAAGGTGTATTGCCGATGGTATCGAGATAAGCCGAATTCTCGGCACCTTCTTTGGTTGCAGCAAATCTGATCCCCCGGTTGTAGGCGATATCCGTCCGGTTATCGTCCGGTCTTCCGTAGGATACCGAAGCGTAGATGGATACCAGTCCGCTGTCACCGCCGTGTTCATCAGTGACTTTCAGGTTCATGACGACCTTCTCGCCCGGTATGATGATCCTTGGCGCCTTGGAACAGACGGCTGTTTGGTTGGCAAAACCGGAATCGTGATAATTCGTTTTTGGCACCTTGGTCACTTTTGTGTGCACGAGCTCTTCGGCTGAATAACTGGTCGAAGAATAGCCTTCGGCGTAAGGCGGTTCATATTCTGCCGTTCGGATATTGGTCTCCTTTAGTTTCCAGTAACCGCCGTTTTCCGGGATCTTTGAAGTGTCTGTATCGTCTTTGCCTTCCTGAGAGTCCCCTTGTTTTCCCGCTTCGTTCTTTTCCGTCTTCGGAACAAGGATCTTTACTTCATCCGACTCGATGCCCATGATCTTTTGACCGTTGCTGTCCAGGAAGAATTCGTTGAGAGTCACCGTGACATTCACATCCTTTTCGGGATCGCCGTTATAAAGGGTGTTCAGGCTGATATCGGCCGTTTTAACCTTGCCAAACTGATCTTTACGGATCTCTTTGGCTTTCTTCAGGCCATTATCCGTTGAAAGAGTGATGATGTAGCCGTCCGCAACGCCGTCTTTGACGACTTCCTCCGGTTCCGGCAGCTGGATCAGCAGTTTTTCGCCGGTCAGAGAAAGCTTGACCTTCGGTGTCTTGTCCAAAACGTAGACGGTATACCCAACATTCCTTGACTTGTCCTGATCGGAACTGTCTCCCATGACTTCCTGGACACAGAGGTTCCTGTACCTGTTTGAATAAACGGGAAGCCTGTCAAAATAGTGTCCGGCTGTGATGACTTTGCGGGCCGTGCCCGTTCCGACGTTTGCGGACGGAAAGACCTCATTGAGATCTTCGTCTACGGTCAGGATCATGATCTGGTTCTCGTTGTTTTCCGGTTCAAAACACCTGAGATTCAGGAAGTAACTGCTTCCGTGGATCAGGTCAATATGGTACTTCCCGCCCTTCTTTGTCTTGATCGTCGGTCCCAGACCGTACATGTTCGCAACGATAAAACCGAAGGCCATTCCCCCAATCTCTTCACGGTTTGAAATGATCCAGTTGCGGAAATGGATGTCGAACTCTCTCTCGTCGATCTCAAAGGCATCCTGCAGCGCTTTTGACAGTTTGCCTGTGAAATAGGAACGGGCTTTCATGATCTGATGACAGGTCAGTTTCTTTCCGGTCTTTTCCTTGAGATATCTCAGGAACGAACCCAGATTATAGCCGCAGTTGATGATCTCGTCCTGTCTTCTTTCTTTATCGATGTTGCCGTCTTCTTCGCCGTTGATCGGGAGACGCAGGTTGCCCCACCAGTCCGTCCTGGTCAGTTCGATCTTTTCGCTTTCGGGAATGATATCCTTGCGGATATAATATGCCAGGGCATCGGCTTCCATGTATTGGGCTACCATTTCATCGTAACGGGTATCGTCGCTGATCGCATCGATCGGCAGGCGGTAGCGGATCTGACAGATGTGCAGAAGCTCATGGGTCAGAGTCATCAGCAGGTTGTACATGCTGTTGTCGTCGGTAAGAACTACTTCGTTCAGATTGATGTCAATATAGGAAGACGACAGGACCCGGTTGTTGGCGAGTCCCAGATATTTCTTGCTGTCTCTGATCAGCTTGAACGGCACCCTGTGAAGCGGCATTCTCATCTTTTCTTCCTGATAAAGATAACGGAAGCAGTAACCGATATATTCATCGATCTTTTTGATCGCATCCGGAAGCGCGATCTGTTCCCTCAGCTTCCTGTGTTCCGAATCGTTTTCGATCTTCTTGACGGTATAGTCAAAGATCTGCCTGTTGAGATACATCACGTTGTTGGCGGCATAGATATCGTCGCTGTAGTATTTCTCGGCTTCTTTCTTGCAGCCGTATTCGATCTGCCGCATCCTTTTCAGTTTCTTGGAAAGATTCGGATCTAGATCGGTACTTAACCACTCGATCCGCCATTTGCCGAAGGCGTTGCTTCCTTCATGTACGAGAACGTCCTGACCGCTGCCGATATAATAGAGATTGCGTTCATTGACCTCATCATCGGCAGCCAGAACGCCCAGACCTGCCAGCAGGATCGAACCACCGA